>Ga0155552_110_pt1 | contig 258321 bp, 233 predicted proteins | sample RifCSPhighO2_12_FD_107209 | JGI IMG/M metagenome (GOLD analysis project Ga0155552, IMG submission 107209) | Gammaproteobacteria bacterium RIFCSPHIGHO2_12_FULL_36_30 | reverse complement strand
ATAATCCAACAACGGGTGATAGAACAATTAGATTTGTTTTAACAGATGGTGATGGTGGAACATCTGCAAATTATGATGTGACGGCAACGGTGAATGCAGTCAACGACGCTCCAACATTATCAGGATTGGCAAGCTCTACGACATTAGCTGAAAATACATTAAATTCAGCAGCGCAAATTGTCGATAGCGATGTAACGTTTGCAGATGTTGACAGCGCTGATTTGAATGGCGGCACATTTACTATTTCCTATTCTTCAGGCGGCGGCTCAGAAGATCAATTGACTGTTGCGCATCAAGGTAATGGCGCTGGACAAATTGGTGTATCGGGCGCGACAGTAAGTTATGCGGGAAGCGCAATTGGTACGATTACCACAAATGGTGTAAATGGTACAAATTTAGTCATTGCACTCAATACATCGAGCGCAACGCCGACGTCAATTGATGCGTTAATTCAAGCGATCACTTATCAAAACACTTCACACAATCCAGCAGCTGCACGCACATTAAGTATTTCTGTGACCGATGGTGATGGCGGTACTTCTGTAGCGCAAACTATCACAGTCAATGTGACTGAAGAAGCAGATACACAAACATTAACCAGCGGAACTGATAATTTTACTGGCACGGGCGGAACCGATATATTTTCCACCTCAGAAGCTAATTTTTCGGCAGACGATACATTAGCTGGCGGCGCAGGTACCGATACCATTAGCTTCACAAACGCTGCAACTATTACAACGGCTGAATTAGCAAATAAAACAGGTATCGATGTAATTCAATTAGGCGCTAACAGTACTGTTGCATTAAGTGATGCTTTTGTTGATGCATCAGATAATAATTCTGTGCAAATAAATAATAGTACTTACACAGTGAGTTTGGATGTTAGTGATTTAAATGTTGCAAGAACCGCAGTAATTTCTGGCACAGGTACAGCGACTTTAAGTGTTGCTGGTAAAGTTACTTCAGCAGATAGCGTCAATACAACTGTTGTTGGCACCGCCGGCGTTGAAACATTCACAGGCGGAACAGGTGCTGATACATTCACTGGTGGTGCAGGTGGTGATACGATTTCGGGCGGTGCTGGTAATGATGTAATTTATGCAGACGGACAAGCCTTCACCTCATCTACTATTTCAAGCTTATTGGTATGGTTTGATGCCAGCAATTTGAATGCTAACAATAGCAATGTTGCGAATGGCACTGCAGTTAGTACTTGGACTGATGCCGCAGGCGCTCAAACAAATGCAACTGCACGCAATGGTTCTGCCACTTACACTGTCAACAGTATTGGTGGACGTGCTGCAGTGGCTTTTGATGGTAATGACAACATGGAGTTCACTAGAAATATCAGTGACAATTTTACCATCGTGTCTGTATTCAAAACTGGTGCCGCTGGCGCAGGTGCCGATAATTGGTACAGCGGTACTGGTATCGTTGATGCCGAAGTGAGTGATGGTTACGTTGACTTTGGTCTGAGTTTTAGTTCAAGTGGCGCTGTTATGGCTGGTCTTCTTGGTGATGTAACAGTCACTTCAACTACTAGCGGTTTGAACAACAATGCAGGTCACGTCGCTGTATATCAACGTGATGCAACGAACGATTTAATTACGGTAACGGTAGATAATGACACACCAGTAAGTTCATCTAGTGGTACTACGTCATCAGTTACTACGCCGAGCATTACTATTGGCTCAATACAAACAAATTTTAACTATTTGACGGGTGATATTTCAGAAATCTTGGTCTTAAATTCCAGCATCACTACAGCAGAACGTAATGCAGTCTATCAATATTTATCATACAAATATGGCATTAGTATTTCCGGAGTTTCATTAGCAGCAGATACACTTACTGGTGGCACAGGCGCTGATACTTTTGTTTGGAGTAATAATTCTTATTCATCGGGTGATGCATCTAATCGAGATGTGATCACTGATTTTAATACTGGTTCTGGTAGTTATAACGGTAGTGAAGGTGACTTAATTGATATCAGTACATTAGTTAGTGGACCAGTAATGTTATTAGGCGCAACTTCATTTTCAGGTGTTGCTAATCAATTGATTTGGGCGACAAGTGGTTCAGACACAATTGTTAGTATGGACTTTGGTGGTGATAACACAGCCGATTGGTCAATCAAATTATCTAATTTCACTTCAAGCAATTTAACAAGTAGTAATTTCACATTACCAACTAATTCATATGCGTTACCTGCTTCGGGTGGTTTTATATTAACGAGTGGCACCGATACTTTCACAGGTGATGGAAGTGCAAATGGATTCTTAACACTCAATGCTAATTTTGTTGCTGCTGATACATTAACTGGTAGTACTGGCACAGATACATTGGTATTTGCCGATGGCGGAACAATTACTGCCGCACAATTAGCGAACAAGACTGGTATTGAAGTAATTCAACTAAACGGTAATAGTACGCTTACATTATCTGATGCATTTGTGGATGCAGCCGATAGCGATAATATTCGCATTAATAATGGCAGTTATACATTAAACTTAGATGACAGTGCTGTTGTTGCGCCAAGAACAGTAACTATTGGTGGTACGGGTGCGGTTACATTAACTGCTGCTGGTCAAGTTACTTCAGCAGACGGTGTAAATACTAATATCACTGGTAGTTCAGGCGTAGATACATTAACTGGTGGAACTGGTGCTGATACATTATCTGGTGGTGGCGGTGGCGATACGATTACTGGCGGTGCGGGAAATGACACTATTTATGCAGATTATCAAAGTCTAAGCACATCGCTTATTTCAAGCCTACAAGTGTGGTTTGACGCTAGCAATATCAATGGCGATGGCACATCAGTTGTTAATGGTGCAGCCGTTTCAACATGGGTTGATTTAGCGGGAACAGCAACTAATGCCACCGCAACAGTCGGCTCACCAACTTACACTAGCAGCAGCATCAATGGTTATGGCGCAGTGACTTTTGATGGTAATGATGGTTTGTCTTTCACGCGTAATATCGCTGACAACTTTGCCATTATTGCTGTATTTAAAACAGCTACGGCAGGCTCCGGAGCCGGTCAGTGGTATGCAAGCAGAGGTCTCGTTGATTCTGAATCGGGTGGCGTTGTTAATGACTTTGGTATGAGTTTTAGTTCAGCTTCAGCTGTGAAAGCAGGTATTGGTAATCCCGATACAACGATTACCTCTACTACCAGCGGCTTGAATAATAGCGCAGGTCATATTGCCGTTTTTCAACGTGATCAAACCAACGATTTAATTTCAATTGCTGTTGATAATAACACTGCAGCCACTTCTTCTGCTGGCGGAACACAATCACTCACCAGTCAGTCTAACATCAGAATTGGTTCAATCGATAATAGTTATGGTTTCTTCATAGGCGACATTGCCGAAGTATTGATATTTAATTCCAACATGACAGCCGGTGAATTAAGTGCGGTTTATCAATACGTCGCTCAAAAATATGGCATCACTCTTTCCGGTGCTCTGTTAGCTGCAGATACATTAACTGGTGGTGCAGGAGCTGATACATTCGCTTGGGGATCTGCTTCATATTCATCAGGCGATGCAACAAATCGAGATGTGATTACTGATTTTAATACTGGTTCTGGTAGTTATAACGGTAGCGAAGGTGACTTAATTGATATCAGCACATTGGTTTCAACACCAATAGTGGTATTAGGTGCCGCTTCATTTGGAGGTTTTGCTAATCAATTGATTTGGGCAACAAGTGGTTCTGACACAATTGTTAGTATGGACTTTGGCGGTGACAATACAGCTGATTGGTCAATTAAATTATCGAATTTCACAGCAAGTAATTTATCTTCTAGCAATTTCACTTTATCCGCAAACAGTGGCTTTGGCTACACCTTAACCAGTGGTACTGACACTTTTGTGGGTGGTACTGGTCTCGATTACTTCACTACCAGCACAGCAAATTTTGCAGCGGAAGATACACTTACCGGTAGCACGGGTTCAGATAAGTTAATCTTTACTGATGCGGCAACAGTTACCGCTGCATCATTAGCAAATAAAACAGGCATTGATACTATTCAAATTGCCGCTAATGGCAATAGCTTTACTTTCAGTGATGCATTTGTTGATGCGTCAGATTCAGATAATGTTACGATCACCGGTAATTATACCATCACCACTTTTGATACCAGCGCATTAAATTCTGCGCGTCACGTTACGGTGAGTAGCACAGCAGCTGTTACCATGGTTAACGCCAGCACAGGTTATGCGGCAGCAGGTGTTAATACTTCGTGGGTTCTCAATTCATCGACTACCGCTGTTTATGGTAATAGCGGTGCTGATACTTTTACATCAACCAGCGCTAATTTTGCACAAGCGGATATATTACAAGGCAGTACAGGATCGGATACGATTGCATTTAGTAATGCAGCGACAGTCGCTAGTACAGGATGGGATAATAAAACCGGTATTGATGTGATTTCAATGTCCGCTAATGGCAATAGCTTTACTTTCAGTGATGCATTTGTTGATGCGTCAGATTCAGATAATGTTACGATCACCGGTAATTATACCATCACCACTTTTGATACCAGCGCATTAAATTCTGCGCGTCACGTTACGGTGAGTAGCACAGCAGCTGTTACCATGGTTAACGCCAGCACAGGTTATGCGGCAGCAGGTGTTAATACTTCGTGGGTTCTCAATTCATCGACTACCGCTGTTTATGGTAATAGCGGTGCTGATACTTTTACATCAACCAGCGCTAATTTTGCACAAGCGGATATATTACAAGGCAGTACAGGATCGGATACGATTGCATTTAGTAATGCAGCGACAGTCGCTAGTACAGGATGGGATAATAAAACCGGTATTGATGTGATTTCAATGTCCGCTAATGGCAATAGCTTTACTTTCAGTGATGCATTTGTTGATGCGTCAGATTCAGATAATGTTACGATCACCGGTAATTATACCATCACCACTTTTGATACCAGCGCATTAAATTCTGCGCGTCACGTTACGGTGAGTAGCACAGCAGCTGTTACCATGGTTAACGCCAGCACAGGTTATGCAGCAGCAGGTGTTAATACTTCGTGGATTTTAAGTTCATCAACCGACACTGTTTACGGTAATACTGGTAACGAAACTTTTACAACGACCGATGCGAATTTTGCTGCAGCAGATGTGTTACAAGGTAGTACCGGAACAGATACATTAGCATTCAGTGATGCTGCGACTGTGACAGGCGCAGAATTGGCAAATAAAACAGGTATTGAAGTTGTTCAATTTGCTGGCAATAGCACGCTTACTTTAACTGATGCATTTGTTGATTCAACCACCAGTGATTCAGTTCAAATTAATAATGGCGCAAATACATTGAGTTTGGATACCAGCGCTCTTGCCGCTGCGCGTACCGCTTACATTAACGGTACAGGCGCAGTTACTTTAACGGCAGGCGGAACCGTTTATTCTACAACCGTCAATACTACTATCACCGGTAGCGGTAGCGCAGATACGATTGTTGGTAATACAGGTGTAGATACGATTAGTGGTGGTGATGGTAATGATACATTAACCGGCGGTTACAATGGTGATACGATTTCAGGTGGTGCGGGTAATGATGTAATTTACGCTGACAACCAAACGTTTATAAATAGCTCCATCACTGGTTTAGATTTGTGGCTCGACGCCAGTAATCTTCTTGCTAACAATACAACTACTAGCAATGGCGCAGGCATTACAGCATGGAATGATCTATCTGTCGCTGGCGATAATGACGGTACAACTAGTGCTGGCACTCCTGTTTATGCAAGCAGCGGAATTAGCGGACGAGCATCCATCACTTTTGATGGCAGCAGTGGTTTTATTACAGGACTTACTTCCACTTATGGCGATATGTTTACATTAGCAGTTTTTAAAGATTCGACCGTTAATGAGTATGAAAATATCATGGACAAAAACTATAACTCTGGATGGGCTATAGCCCGTAATTACATTAACGGTAATACTTTTTATTTGGATGGTAGTGGTAGTTATAATGGCACTAGTTCTGGTTTATTTACCGATGGAGCCGTTAATCTTATCAGCGGTGGTCGCACCAGTTCAACTTATACGTTATTTTATGATGGAGCAACAAGTCCGACTAACAGCGTTGTGCGCAATGCAACAGCTATGGATGATACAGCGCTTCATATTGGTGAAGATTACGGTGGCGGATATAGATATGCAGGTGATATCGCAGAAATCTTAGTTTTTGATCACTATCTCACTGCAGCAGAAATGTTGATCGCCAATCAATATTTATCTAACAAGTATGGCATTACGATGAATGGAATAAGCATTGGTGCGGACACTTTAACCGGTGGCACTGGCGCTGATACTTTTACTTGGACTAACGCTTCTTATTCATCCGGTGACGCATCTGCACGAGATGTGATTACTGATTTTAATACTGGTTCTGGCAGTTATGATGGAAATGAAGGTGATAAAATTGATATCAGCACATTAATTAGTGCTGCAGCATTCGTTTTAGGAACGGGTTCATTTTCAGGTTACGCCAACCAATTAATTTGGGCGACAAGCGGTGCTGACGTAATTGTTAGCATGGACTTTGGTGGCGATAATACAGCAGATTGGTCAATTAAATTATCTACTTTTACAGCTAGCAATTTAACAAGCAGTAATTTTACTTTATTTGCTAATTCGTATACACCAGCAGCTGGTAGCTTAATAGTAACCAACAGCACTGATACGTTAACTGGTGATGAAAACGCAAACACATTTGTAACAAATGATTCTAATTTTGTCGCTGGTGACACTTTAACAGGTAGCACTGGTACCGATACATTGGTAATTGTTGGTGGAGCAACTATCACCGCTGCAGAATTAGCAAATAAAACTGGTATTGAAATAATCCAATTGAATGCGAGTGGCAGTACATTGACATTAAGTGACGCATTTGTGGATGCAGCAGACAGTGATTCTGTCAGAATTAATAACAGCAGTTATACCGTTAGTTTAGACACCAGTGCATTGAATGTTGCAAGAACAGCAGTCGCTGGCGCAACAGGTACCATTACTTTGACTGCGGCTGGAAAAATTACTTCGGCAGATGCTACCAATACTAGCGTTGTTGGTAGTGGTGGTGCTGATACATTAGCTGGCGGAACAGGCGCTGACACTTTAGCTGGCGCACACGGTGGCGATACAATTACAGGCGGTGCAGGCAACGATGTTATTTATGCTGATCGACAATCGTTTACAAGCTCAACTATTTCCAATTTAGCTTTTTGGGTTGATGCAAAAAATGTAAATGGCGATGGCACTTCTGTTGCAAGCGGTGCTGCGATTGCAACATGGACAGATTTATCAAGTGGTGGCAACAACGCAACACAAGCAACCGCTGGAAATCGACCCACATTTACATACGATTCCCAAGGAAATGCTGCGATTAGTTTTAATAGCAGTAATTCACATTATTTGATCAACAATGCGCTTGCTTCGCTGGCGGGTTCAGCACATACCGTTGTGTTTGTGGGTGATTACACCGCTGGAACGAGTGGTGATCCAACTGTGATTGCATGGAATACTAGTAGCGGTTCGAACTCAGAAGAATATAAATTTGATAATGCTGCGCTGACGGTAGGTCAGCTTTATCATGCCGATTCTAACGATGAGTTTCTCGCTACCGATCAAAATTATTTTAATGCGGGCATTGTATCTACGGTGCTTACAGTCGATATGGTAAATGTAACGCCCTATATGTCTGGTTATGCAAGAACTGTCGTGTCAGATACTTTAAAAGCGGCAAATCTTTTTTCCATTGGTCAAGAATATGATAGTGGTCCTAACCCAAGTGATTATATGAATGGTTACTTATATGAAATTATGATATTTGATAAAGTATTAAGCGCTGCTGAAATCACAACAATGAATGAATATCTTGCTTTGAAATATGGCAACACTAATGCAGGCGCCGCATTGGGTACCGATACATTAACCGGCGGCACTGGCGCCGATACCTTTACCTGGAGTAATGCTTCTTATTCATCAGGCGACGACTCAGCACGAGATGTGATTACAGATTTTAATAGTTCATCTGGTTCTTACAGCGCATCAGAAGGCGACAAAATTGATATCAGCACATTAATCAGCACAGCATTCACAATACAAGGATTAGCTGGCGCCAACAGTATCGTGAACCAATTGTATTGGTCACAAAGCACTAACGACACAATTGTGAGCTTCGATGAAAATGGCGATAACACAGCTGACTGGTCAATCAAATTATCTAGTTTTACCGCACAAAATTTAAGTGCAAATGATTTTACATGGGGCAGCACGAGCGCCACAACACAAACTGGAACTGCCGGTGGTGATACATTAACTGGTGATGGTAAAATTGATATTATCAATGGTGGTGCTGGTAACGACACTATCAACGGTAATGGCAATGGCGATTATCTAAACGGTGGCGCTGACACTGATACGATTCACGGAAATGACGGCAATGATGTTATTTCAACATCACTCACTGGTGGAACCGACACTGTATACGGTGATGCGGGCGCGGACGTATTAGCATTTGCTTATAGCGATAATAATGACGTGACTTTTTATGGCGGCACAGGCGCCGGCGGTTCTGGAAATGATGGTATTTATTTAAGAGGTGTTGGCGCACAAGATGGTACTTGGTCTTTAAGCAGCGCAACCGGCGTAACAAGTTCAAGTCCTGGCGGTGGAATTACACGCTTAACATTTAATTCAGCTGATGCAAGCGGTACAATCACAGTTGATGATGGTTCAACAATTACTTTCCAAGAAGTTGACTACATTGATTTTAGTTAACGTTCTCTAAATGAATCTTTTAATCCACGCGTAATGGGATTAATCAAATATGACATCACTGATTTTTTACCCGTCATAATATCAACTTCAACTGTCATTCCTGGTTTTAATTGATTTTGATTGGGATTATCGCCGACATAACTTTTATCGACGGATACTTTTGCTTTGTAGTAAGGTAAGTCATCTTTATTTAAAAAAGTAGATGCAGAAATTTCAGCAACTTTTCCATCAATAACGCCGTAACGCGTAAATTCATATGCATTCACTTTTACTTTTGCATGATCGCCAATTTTAATGTGTCCAATGTCGTGCGTGCTGATTTTGCATTCAATCATCATTGCGCCTTCGGTCGGTACAATTTCTAAAATTGTATCGCCAGGTGAAATAACGCGACCTGGCGTGACCGCTAAACCTTTTACAATTCCTGACGCAGGTGATGCGACAATTAAACGTTTACTCAATGATTTTAATCGTTCGATCGTGTAATGAATTTCGAGTGCTTGACCATTCAATTGATTTAATTCTTTCAATGTATCTTTATTTAAGCTGTTATTCACTTGCTGTAAATTTTTTTGCGCTTCTTCCAACGAACTTCTTGCTTCCATAATTTTTGCATCAGTTTGTTTGAGTAGAGCAGTTGCTTCAATTGTATTGCGTTGTGCAGTTAAATATTCTTTTCGAGAAACATAACCTTCTTCAACTAATGGCCCATACATTTCTTCTTCTTGTTTATCCAGTTTATATTTTCTTTCTAATTCAAATTTACTATCTAAAAATTGTTTGAGTTGTGATTCACGTTGCTCAATTTTTTCTTTATAAATATTGCGCTGATTATCACGTTCTTGATTTTGTTTATTTAATAATTCCATACTTTCTTGCAGCAACTGCTCAACTTTAGTGTGATTTTCTGGCGTATTAAAAGTAGATTTAGCGATAGCGTCTCGCCAAGGAATATTGTGTAGCGGCGTTTCATTAAGAAACGCTTCTTGTCGCACAATATCTAATTTTAAAGAAATTTCTCGTCCAGTTAATTTTTGTAATTCTGCGGCAACTTGTTCTGGATCTAATTTAATTAATCTATCGCCTACGCGCACTTCATCACCATTTTTTACGTAAACAGCAGCAACAATTCCACCCTCTAAATGTTGTACCGGTTGAATTTCTTGCACAGGTTGCACATCACCAAAACTAACTGCGACTTCATCAATTTTTGTAAATGATGCCCATAAAATAAGCGCTAATAATATGGATGCAATGACATACAAACAGCGTCTAAATAAATCCGAATAACCACCTTCTTCTAAAAGATAAGCAATCGAAATTTGATGCAACTGTTCCGTATCTGTTTTTTTTTCTTTTTCTTCAGCCGTCATACCATTCCTTGCGGTAAATTTTCCATGACAGTTTTTGGATCGCCGCTCGCTACAATATATCCATCATACAGTATCATTCCCTGATCAACCAATGGCATAAATCGCGTATTATGCCCAAATATAATGACTGTTTTTTTGCCTTTTATTTTCATTAAAAAATTTTCAAACGCATCGATACTTTCTGCATCGAGTGTTCCAGTTGGCTCGTCCATAATTAAAATGGGCGCGTTACGTAAATATGCGCGCGCTAAATTTATTTTTTGACAAAATGCCGGTCCTAATTTTTCATCACTATAAAATCGAATGCGTGTATTTAATCCTTCTGGCAATGCATTTACATCTTGCAATAAATTCGCAGTTTTTGCAGCTTCCATAATTTGTTCTTGTGATGCGAGTGGTTGTGACAATGCAATGTTTTGTGCAATAGTGCCGTAAAATAATTCTGTTTTTTGTGGAACGTAAGCAATATTTTTTCGCAATACATTGACATCATATTGTTTGATGTTACGACCATCAATAAAAATATGTCCCGCTTGCGGCGAATAAATTGCAAGAATTAAATTTGCCATCGTGCTTTTTCCAGATGCGCTAGGGCCAATAATTAACATGGTTTGCCCTGTTTTTAGCGTAAAACTAATATTTTTTAATGCGGGCGAATCAGTGTTTGGGTAACGAAAAGTAACTTGTGCAAATTCAATGGAGCCGACAATATATTGCGGTGTATTTTTCCATTGTCTTTCGCTCGGTAATTCGACAGGTAATTTCATCAACTCATTAATTTGTTTACTGCTGATTTTAAGCTGCATCAATTTTGGAACCATTGTGTTAATAGATCGAATTGGCGTTAAAATACGCCAAATAATAAACATCACGCCAATTAGTGCGCCCAACCCCAAATTATTTTTAATCACCATCAACGTACCAACAACTAAAGTTGCGAGCCCCGCCAACAATGTCAACATATCAAAAATAATATCGTTTGCTTGACTTGAAAATAGTAATTTTTTTCCATAATAATCTGCTTTTGCGCTAATATCGCGAAATCGCGATATCCATTTTTCTTGTAATCCCGCATATTGTAATGAGCGCATTCCCCAAAATGATTCTAATAAAAAATCTTTATATTGACTGCTACTGCTAGTGCTTTCTCTGATGCTGTGTTGTGTTACGCGCCAAGTAATACCGGCGATAATAAATGCAATGAGCATTGCAATAAGCGGAATAACAACTAACACACCGCCAATTGCCCACACAATGAAAAAATAAATACTGAGAAATGGAAATTCAAGTAATGTTGTAAATAATGATCCACTAAAAAAATTACGCACCGCATTAAAATCATTTAAGCGCATCATTTGCATCGGTACCGATGCATTTTCAGTGTAGTAGGGCGGTAATTTTAATAATTGTTTAAAGATCGCATTCCCAACACTTTTTTGAATGCGAATGCCAATATATCCTAAAAATCGCGTGCGCATAATCATGATTAATGTTAGCGATACCAAGACAATAATAATTCCAATAAAAAATGAAAATAACATTTGATACGAATCAGATGCAATAACGCGATCATAAATATTAATCACATAAAAAGATGGTACAACTAACATTAGTGTTTGGAGTAATGTTAAAAAACCAACCCACAGTAATAATTTTTTTTCAGAAAAAAGAATGCTGCGAAACCAATGTTGTTGTATATCTTTTTGCTTTGATTCATCTTGTTTTTTAAATGAAATAAGTATGCCTTCAACATCCCATGTTGTAAGCGTGGTAATTTGTTCTGTTGTGCCATTAAAAATTAATAATCCTTTTTCATTTTTTTCAATGATGACGTCAGGTGATCCCGTTTTTGCTGAGATAAATAAACAGGGAAATATTCGTGGATCCGCATTTTTAAGATTTAATGACATTAATTTACTATCAAACCCAAGATTTTGCATCACCCATCGAAATTGTTGCAGCGTGTCCACTGTTGTTGCGTGTGGCATACTTTCAAATAACGCGCGCTCATCTCCATCCCACTTAAGTGATTTCAAGAGCGGATGCAGACAGCGATCTAATGAAGTAATTTTATTCCGCACGATTCACCCGAATTAATTTTTCATCTTGAAATGCATAGACGACATCTACAAGATCAATGGTTGATTGATTGCTTGCTAAAACAACAACAGTTGAAAATTCTTTTAAATATACTAGTAAATCTAACATGTGTTTGTTTGATTGCGTATCTAAATTAATATTTGTTTCGTCAAATAAAACAATTTTTGGTTTGCTAACGAGTGCGCGAATAATAAAAATTAAATTCAACACACCACCTGGTAATGCTTCCACTGCTTTTTCACCGACAAATGTGTCATATCCACTCGGTAATCTTGATAAAATTGTATTTAAACCTAAACGATCAACAAGACGTCTTGCTGTTGGAACTAATTGTTCGTTAAACGCAGATAAATTATCCATAATGGTTCCACGAAATAATTTTCCAGTACGATTTAAATAAGCAATTTGTTTTCGAAGCGTCACTGATTGATATAAATTTTCATTTTTATTATCCAGCAAATATTCGCCAGTCGTTGGTTTCACAATGGTTGCCAGAATATTCAGCAATGCTGTTTTTTCAGTTTGATTTCTGCCAGTAATTGCAACTAAAGTATGTGGTGGAATTTGCAAATTAATATTTTTTAAAATGGGGTGATCCGCGTAATTATCAAAATGATAACCAACATTGCAAAGCGTAATTTCACCTTGCGCCACATCCACTTCAGTTGCAGCAGGGTTGATATCCGATGGCAATTCAAAAATAGGATCTAATTTTTTACGCACAATAGTAATCATGCTCAAACGATTAAAAGCACTTAAAACACGATCAAAAGGACGCATAACGCGACCCGCTAATAAAATACAAGCTGCTAAACCGCCGATCGCGAGATTACCTTGAATTACCATAATGCTGCCAACTGATGCCGTTAATACAATAATTAATTGACTGGCAATTGTTTTAATTGTGAGTAAATCACCATCGTGCAAGCTTGATAAAAAATTTACTTGCATGCCAGATTCTTGCAAACGTTCATGACGGCGAATTAATAATTCTTCCATGCCAATTGATTTTGCCGTGTGAATTCCTGTTAATACATTAATAATAAAATCACTTTCCCTTGCTTCAAAAGTCACTTTTTTTTCTAGTAAATGTTCCCAGTGTTTTGCAAAACGCCAACTTACATAAACTACCAATACAGTAATAATAAAAGGGATGAAAAATAACCAACCACCCAAATAAGCAATCGCAAATAAAAAAATAAATAAAAAGGGAACTTCATATGTAGCAGTTAAAAGTTGTGTATTATAAAATCCTTTCATCTGATCCAATATGGCAAATTGTTTTAAACGCGTACCCACATCAATATTTTCTGAAATATATAATGGCGCATTAATAAGTTTATTAAATGCTGTTTTTCCGAGAGAATATTCATATTTTGTGTCAGCCCACAAATTGATATAAACGCGAATAACGCGCAAGACACCTTCAACTGCAAATGCAACAATTACGCCGATGGTTAAAAAAATCAGCGTGCTGAGTGTGTGATTGGGAATAATGCGATCGTAAACTTGCATTAAAGCTAAAGGAAAAATTAATGCTAAAATATTAGCAAAACAAGTACTAACCAATGTCGGCACGCGCGTATTATATTGCGATGCTTCTTTTAATTGTTTTACCCATGCATAAGAATTAATTAACGCTATTTTTGTATCGATGATATCGCCAATAGTTTCATTTTTTATTTTTAATTCACGTATTTTATTCCACCAAAAGCGCGCATTACTTTTCACGACATTTGCTAAAGGTGTCAACCATCGTGCAATAACTTGAATCAGATTTTGTATTTTTTCACTAAAAAATTGCGTGATACGTTGATAGGTGCGATTTATTATTCTAAGAATCATTTGACAAAAACGCGTAATCGGTGCAATCAGTTGTTTGAATGGTTGCGCGCAATGATTCATCAGCCACTGAAATATTATTTTGTAATAATGTATTAGTCGTTGCGATATGATTTGATAGGCGCGTAGAAACCACTGCAATACCATCTGGATGTAAGCAGTAACGTTCGATTTGATCTTTTGCATGAGTTCAAGAAAAGACATCGATCAGTCCCTGTATGCAGCATTAGTTAAAAGCTATGCTATAATCCCTTTATACATTGTAGCTTGAATTTATTGAAGTTTATAGGCAATTCAAGCTCAGGGGACGTATGAAAAGCATTCGGATCATCCATCTTGAGAATAATGGCATTGATGCTGAATTAGTGGCTCTGGCGCTCAAAGACCAAGCATATACGGCCGATGTTGTTATTGTTGATGACAAAGAACGCTTCTGTAAAAAACTAGAAACCGAAAAATTTGACGTTATTTTGATGGACTATGACGTGCCCAATTTGAGCGCTTCAGAAGCTATCGACATTGTTAAATCAAAAAAAATTGATACACCGATTATCGTGATTTCTGGCGCAATTGGTTATGACTCTGCGATTCGTTTAATCAAACAAGGCGCGCAGGATTACGTATTAAAACAAAATTTAATTTCACTGCCTTCTGTTATTCATCGTGCATTAAATGAAACACAACAAAAAGCGGACGGCGTAAAACAAAAAAAAGAAAAAGCCACTGCGTCTGCCATTATACATACTGGTATTTTTAAAATGAATCAGAAAGGCAATTGCCTTTCTGTTAATAAACCGTTATGTGAAATGTTGGGTTATTCTGAAAAAGAAATCATGACAGGTGATGGTTGGTTAAAATACATTGTACCTGACACAAAAGAACTTGTAACAGAGAAATTATTACAACAATTACGAGGACAAGCACCTTTTGAAATTGAAGCAAAATTAATAACAGGCGCATCTCAAGAAATATGGGTGAAATGTAATTACATACCTGAAGGTAATGGCGAATTTTTAGGTGCGATGGTTGATGTCACTACAACAAAATCAAAAGAAGATGAATTAGTTAATTTATCAATGCATGACGCATTAACTAGCTTGCCAAATCGCCGTTATTTTTCTGAAGCGGTGCAAATGATGATTCACGAATGTGAACGCGGTGTATTAAATGCATTCGCTGTTTTTTATATTGACTTAGATCATTTTAAAAAAGTAAATGATTTGTTAGGACATCCGGCAGGTGATGAATTATTAAAACAAGCCGCAGCCCGTTTTAAATCCATTGTTCGAAAATACGATATTATTGCGCGAATTGGCGGTGATGAATTTTTAATTGTTTTTAAACATATTAACAGTATTGGCGAAATTGCTTTTTTATGCGATACATTACTGACAAAATTTCGTGTTCCATTTTACATTGGCGAACACGAATGTTTAACAACATTAAGTATTGGTGTTGCTTATGTCGATAACACAACAACGGGTATCGACGCAGAATCCATTATTCAAAAAGCAGATCAAGCATTATATCGTTCAAAAGCACGCGGCAGAAATTGTTATGAAATTTACACAGACAATATCAGTCATGAAATTCAGCACACTATTTTTATTGAAAATGCATTGCGTCACGCGATTGATGAAAAAGAATTAAGTATTGTTTTTCAGCCGCAAATTGATTTATTAAAAAGTGCTATTTTTGGATTTGAAACATTAGTGCGTTGGCGGCAAGCTGTGTACGGTGATATTCCGCCAAATATATTTGTTCCGATCGCCGAAGAAAGTCAGCAAATTAATGTGATTGGTGAATGGGTAATTGATTCTGCGATTAAAGCGTATCAACAATTTGATGCGAACGTAACTTATTTTAAAAAACACGGTGTTTCGTTATCAGTTAATATTTCTGCAATCCAATTATTGCAAAATGATTTTATCGATCATTTATTGCAAAAAATTAAGTTAAATAAAATTAATCCCCAAAAATTTATTTTTGAAATTACGGAAACCGGCATTATTCAAAATATGTCACAACTAAAAAATCAATTTATTCGCTCACCAACAACTGATTTGTGTATTGCGGTAGATGATTTTGGTACTGGTTATTCTTCATTTACCAATTTAAAAGAATTGCCAATTAAAGTGCTGAAAATCGATCAATCTTTTGTGCAAGAAATTGAAAATGATGCAAACTGTCGCAACATTATCAAGAGTGTTATTTCACTTGCAAACGCGATGCAAATTACATTGATTGCAGAAGGTGTCGAAACGCAAAAACAAGTCGATTTTTTATTAGAAAATGGATGTAGTATTTTGCAAGGTTATTTCTTTTCAAAACCGTTGGCGTTGTCAGAAGTTGAAGATTACATCCGGAATTTTGGCGCGGTTCGTTTTAAATAGGCAAAAGCAGTGTTTTTAGTATAAAATCAAGTGTGAGTGGGAGCGAATGTCACGGAAGCCCGCGTGCAATGAGCACAGCGATTGGAACAAGGGCGTTTTGCAGTGAGTTCATTTACAGCGACAAATTTTAATTGTTAGGATGAGAGCGTGAAGAAGGGATTGGCGTCAGGATTTATTTTACTCGCCAGCGTTTGTTGTGCACGCATCGGTTATGCCACTACTTTTTTACAAGTCTATTCACAAGCCGCTCGAAATGACCCTGTTTTTGTAAAAGCCGAAGCGACTTGGCAATCACAAAAAATGAATTTACCAATCGCGCGTTCTGCGTATTTGCCGCAACTTGCTATCACCGGTAATGGCGCACGTAATTATGATTTTTATGATCCGCCGTCTTTAAGTACTATCAATGATTACAACTGGTCTTATGGTTACGGACTCACCATCACGCAACCCATCTTTGATTTATCAGCATGGAATTCAATAAAAAGTGCAGGCGCTGCAGTGAAAGCTGCAACAGCAACTTATTTATTTGCACAACAAACTTTAATGCAGCGCACTGCGCAAGCTTATTTCGGTGTATTAAAAGCATATGAAGTTTTGTTTTACACAATTCAAAATAAAAATGCAGTGTGGAAACAATATGTCAGTTCGCAAAAAAAATATAGAGCAGGATTAATTGCGATAATGGATATGTATGATGCGCAATCACGATACGATCAAGTATTAGCGCAAGAAATTACAGCAAGAAATACGCTCAGCGATAAATTAGAAAATTTGCATGAAATTACCGGACATTATTATAAAATTCTCAATGGATTTAATGACAATATTCCTTTGATGACGCCGCGCCCGAAAAATAAAAATGCATGGACTACCATTGCTGTAAAACAAAATTATAGTTTAGAAGCGCAACGATACAATGTTGTTGCTGCAATGGATAAAATTAAACAGCAATCCGCAGGCGATATGCCGACGTTAGATCTTGCTGGCGGTTATTCGCAAGCTTACGCTAATGATGAAATTGGTGATAACACTGTCGTTGATTCTGCAACATTAGGATTAAATTTAGCATATACGCCAATTCAAGGTGGTTTAGTTTACGCATCAACTAAACAAGCGCGTTACAATTATGTTGCTGCGAGCGCAGAGTTGAATGTTATTTATCGTCAAGTCGTGAATCAAACACACAATAGTTACACCGGTGTTATTGCGAATATTGATCGAGTTGACATTGATAAATTACGTATCGTTTCAGCAAAAAAAGCATTGGTTGCAACCGAAGCTGGATTAAAAGTAGGTGCGCGCACGATGGTGGATGTGTTAAATGATTTAACAACACTGTATCAAGCGCAACAACAATATGTGGACGATCGTTATTTATATTTAAGTGATTTTATTGATTTGAAAGTAGCGGCTGGCACATTAACACAAACTGATTTACTGCAAATAAATCATTGGTTGACGCGATCAATTGTATTGCCAAGATCGGATGTTAAAGTAAAGTCTGAGATTTTATCATCTGACAAACCTGTTAAACCTAATGAGTTAACATCAGATGTGCCGGTTAAATCTGATGTTGCTCCTGCGCCATCTTCTGATTCATCTATAAAATCAAATATTGCACCACTGCCTGCGCCTGCAACACCTCATCTCACACCTTTACCATCTCATACGCCAATTAATAAACCTATTATTCCAGCGCCGCAGCAATCAAATGCGAATATTGATTCTAGAATTTTGAACGCGTAATTAATTACTGATTACTATTCTGCATATCCGCTTGCATTTCCATCTGCGCTTTTACTTTTGTTTCCATTTCTTGCTGCAATTGATCAAGATAGGCTGAATGAATTACTGATTTTGATGTTGTTTGTTGTGCGGGATTATTATTTTGTGTTGTGGGCGGAATAGTATTTGCATTAGTGTTCGAGTTGTTTGTCGGCACAGGTTTTTTATTTTCAATACTTTTCATTGTTTCATTCGGTAATAAACTTGGACCTGCCGGCGCTGGTAAATTTTGTTTTTTCACTTTTCCAGCTGTATTTTCAGTGTTTTTTGCAGGCGCTTGCGGTGTTGGTAATGCAACTTGCGGCGCAGTATTTATATTTTTACTTGCATTCGCACTTTGCTCGCGCATATAAAAATCTAATAATTTTCGCGCAATTAAAACACCGCGTTGTGTCATTCCTGCAATATGTTCAACAGCAACTGCAATTGCAATTTGCGGATTATTCACTGGAGCAAACACAATAAAGAAATGATTATTTTGAAAACGCACGCCTATTTGCGCAACATTACCTTGTGAATTATCTGCCGCAACTTGCGCCGTACCTGTTTTTCCTGCAGCAGTGTAAGTAATATTTTGAAATGATGGATACGCCGTTCCTTGCGGATTCGTAATGACATCTTGCATTGCATTAATCACCGTTTGCCATGCTTTAGGATCTTTTGCAACAATCGGCGATTCAATAATCGGTTGCATTGTTGTAATTGAACCATTCGGCTGCTGTAATTTTAATAATACTGTTGGTTGAAAACGCAATCCGCGTTCCGCCATAGTTGAAACTGCAGTTGCCAATTGAATTGGCGTTACTAAAATATAACCTTGGCCAATTCCTGTTTCCACCGTATCGCCTTCATACCATGGTTGCCCAAGTGCTTTCATTTTCCATGCAGGCGAGGGCACAACACCTGGTTTTTCCATTGGTAAATTAATTCCCGTTAAATTACCAAAACCAAATTGTGTGAGTGTTTGATCAACACGGTCAATACCCATGACAGCCGCTAATTGATAAAAGAAAGTATCACACGAAACAGTAATTGCTTTTGTCACATTCACCCAACCAAATTTTTTCCAATTATGAAAAATGTGTTTTGTGCCGGGCAATCGAAACCAACCTGGATCATAGATATAATCTTGCGTATCAATAATGCCATCATTTAAGCCACCAAATGCAATAAATGGTTTAATTGCAGAACCGGGTGCATATTGTGCGCGCGTTGCACGATTAAACATTGGATGATCAGGAGCATTAATAATTGCATCATATTGTGCTTGCGATAAACCATTTACAAATTCATTTGGATTATAATTTGGTTTTGTAACCATCGCTAATACTTGCCCTGTTGCAGGTTGAATTGCAACAATTGCGCCTGTATTTTTTCCAAGTAATTTATTTGCATACACTTGTAATTTACTATCAATTGTTAAATAAATATTATCGCCTGCAATCGGCGGTGTTTTTTTCAAAATACGAACCACTTTTCCTGTCGCATCAATTTCCGCTTCTTCAGAACCCATTACGCCATGCAATAATATTTCATCTTCTGATTCAACGCCGGCTTTTCCAATTTCATCTGATGCTGTGTAATTTGCAGGATTAACTTCTGTTAATTCATTCGCCGTAATTCTTCCAACATATCCAACAACATCGCTCGTTGCATTTCCAAGTGGATAAGTGCGAATCATATTGGTTTGCACTGTTACACCTGGAAATTGATATTGATTCACATAAAAGCTATCTACCTGCGCTTCAGTTAATTGTTCTTTCAATGGCACAGCTTGATACGGATAATATTGTTTCACAATATGATAAAAATTTTGAATTTCTTGTGGCGTTAACGAAATCACTTTTTTTAAAGCATTAATCGTGTGTTTCATATTTTTCACACGACCCGGAATAATCATTAAACTATAAACAGGAATATTTTTTGCAAGCACAACACCATTGCGATCATAAATAATTCCACGATCGGGGCGCACAGGAATTATGCTGATGACATTTCTTTTTGATAACGTTGCGTAAAAACTGTGTTCGAATAATTGCAAATAACACAAACGAATAAATAAAATAAAAAATAAAAATAAGATAATGCTAGCGCAGGTAACGCTGCGTTTATGAAATCGTTTTGATTCTGGGTTTGGTGTATTCATCGGTGATAAGGGTGATTAACCGTTATGCTCCATGCGCGATATAATTGTTCACTTAGTACGATGCGCACCAAAGGATGTGGAAATGTCATTGCAGATAAAGACCAAATTTCATCTGCATTTTTTAAAAAAGATTCCGACAAACCTTCTGGCCCACCAATCATAAAGCAAATTGTTTGCCCGTTATCGTGCCATGTTTGCAGGCGTTTTGCGAGTGTTTTTGTATCTGCCATTTTTCCAGTGCGATCTAGCGCGATACAATAACTGCCTTTTGGAATTGCAGCTCGCATTTTACTTTCTTCTATTGCAATTATTTTTTTAATATCAGAATTCTTTGTGCGTTTTTCAGCGGAAATTTCAATTAAATGCGTGGAATAATTTTGCGGCATTCTTTTTGCATATTCATCATAACCTTCGTTGATCCATGAAGGCATGTTTTTGCCGATGGCGATAATATTAATCAGCATGCGAACGAAACCGTTCTGTCACTGCCCACAATTTTTCAAGATTATATAATTCCCGTTGCTCTTTTAGCATCACATGCAAAACAATATCACCCAGATCAACCAACACCCATTCACCATTCACTTCACCTTCAATGCCAAGCGGACGCACGCCAGCTTCTTTCACCGCATTAATCGTTTTTTTCGCAATTGACTGTACATGTCGCGTAGATGTACCTGTGCAAATAATCATGCAATCCATCGATTGCGTCAGCTTTGTTACATCTAATTCAGTGATATTCAGCGCTTTATTGTCTTCCAGCTGTTTTTTAACAAACGCAAGTAATTGTTTGAAATTCATGTGAAAATCCGATTGTGAAAAAAGAGTGCAATCATAGCGGGTTTTAAGAATAAATTCCATTTTTTAAAATATATTCCTGCACCAACTGTGCCAACCCATTTATTTTTTCTTTTCCTGCTGCTGCATCTTTGCGAATTTGCGAAGCGGAAATAAGAATAGGGTGCATATCATAAAATAAAATATTTTTTACAAGTTTATTTTTTTCAATAAAATCCAATACTTTTTTGGGCACTTTGGTTGCTCGATCATTGCGATTAACAACAATAATATTTCCAATCGTAATCATTTTTTCCCATTCATGCCACGTATCAAATTTTGCAAATGCATCTGCACCAATAATTAAATAATAATTATTTTTTGGAAATTGTTTTTGCAGCGCTTGCAATGTATCAACAGTATAACTAATTCCTTCGCGCTTTATTTCAATATCATTTGCAATAAATTCTGGATGATTTTTTATTGCAAGTTTGACCATTTCCAATCGATCTTTTGCTGATGCAATCGGTTGATCGCGATGCGCTGGTTGAAAACAAGGGATAAAATCAACACGTTCTAATTTAAATTTTTTTAAAACATGATCTGCAATCGTAATATGTCCTTCGTGAATTGGGTCAAACGTTCCACCGAGAATTCCAATATTCATAAGCACAGCTCCGTTAGTGCTTGCCACACATTTCCGATTCTCGCACCTTTTATTATTTCGTCAACGCGCGCCGCTTTTTGCAATGCTTTTTTTGCTTTATCAGAAGCGCTATTTTCACGTAATTTTCTGCAAATCGCCCATAAAACTAAGGTTGGCTCTTCACCAGTTTGTTCGAGTCGCGTTAATATTCGCATTATTTTTTTTGGATTATTTGTCATAATGGATTCCGATAAATCAAAAATACCAAAACGCGCGTGGTCAAATAATACAGTAATTAATTGTTCGCGCGTGATAGCTGCATTTGGATAAAGCACAGATAATTTTTCCAACGCTTGTTGTGCACTCAAAATATTTCCCTCTGAAAAATGCGCGAGCATTTGTGCAACATCAATTGAAAATGTGAGCTGAAATTCTTTTGCACGCTCAATAATCCATGCAGGCAATTCATTCGATCGAATTGGCCAAATTGGAATAATCACACCATGTTGTTTTATTAATTCATACCATTCTGCTTTTTGTTGCGCTGCTGATAATTTATCTGTTGAAATAATAATAACGCGGTCATTTGTTCCGTGCGCAAAATAATCTTGAAGAAAAGTAATAAACACCGTATCTATTTTTGCAGCGGCATTTCGAATATCAATTATTTTTTTTGTTGAAAATAAACTGCCATTACAAACTGATTCAATTAATTTTTCGATTTGAAATCCAGAATCAATATAAAATGTTTCTTTTTCGCTGAATTCATGTGATTTTGCAGCTTTAATAATTTCATCACGTGTTTCTTGTAGCAACAATGGTTCATCACCACTTAATAAATACAGTGGTGATAATATTTGTTTAAGATGCGTAATGAGCTGTTTTTGGGTGATTTGCATAATACAATGCTGCTTGTGTGTTAGACGCAATAAACCAGTAATAGATAAGTGTTACTAATTGTTGACACAGTTGCCTTTGCATCAAATTATTTGCATCTGCTGTATAAATTTGATTGGCGTTTAGCGTAACGCTAAGTGTAGTTACAAATTCTTTTTTGGCGACTGTTTTATGATTTTTGTTATTTTCTATAGAAATAGTGGCAAATTGTGAAAAACTAATCGTGGTTGGTAACGTTGTGTCGACAAAATCAGGTCTGCTATAAGAAAAATGATCGCGTGAAATAATAACAGAAAAGGGCGCTGATGATTGTTGCTTTACTAATTGGATATGCAGCGAGCGAAATAATTCATTTAATTGTGTTGTTAAAACACTATCCGGTTTAATTGGTGAGAAATAAATTTTATTTAATTCATCGGGCATTGCTTTTGATGAGCGCGGTTCGAATGAGCAGCTGGATAAAAAAATGCTGGATAAAATAATAGTAATGAGAATTATTATTTTGTGTTTTTTCATATTCAACTCACGCAACCGCTCACTCAATAAAAAATCCAGATGATCTTTCTTCTCGTGTGAATTTTTTTAACGCGAGTTGGTCGATTTTTTTAGGCCGTCTCAACGTGACGTCGTGACTCGTATCGACTAAAATTGACTTCGTGTCAATTTTGCCTAAAAAAATAACGACCATCTCACTAAAAATTCAAACTCGGCGAAAGACCATCTGTATTTTTTATTTCGCTCGCTACATCACAACTATATTCACTAATCTATTCCGCACAACAATGATACGCTTTATTTCTTTATTTTCTATAAATGGTTTCACCGATTCTATATTTAATACCTGTTTTTTCAGAGTTTCTTCATCTTCATTTTGATCAACTGTAATTTGCCCGCGCAATTTTCCGTTCACTTGAATCATAATGTTCACTTGCGCAGATTGTAATGCATTTTTATCTGCAACAGGCCACGCAGCTGTCACAATATTTTTTCCATAATTTAATTCAATCCATAAATAATGCGCTAAATGCGGCACCATCGGCGCTAATATTCGCAATAAAATACCGAATCCATCACGTAAAAAATATTTATTATTTTCATGTGTCGCATCAATTTCTTGCAGCAAATTAAGCAACTTCATACAAGCTGAAACAACTGTATTAAATTGTTGACGTTCCATATCTTGTGTTGCCTGCTGTATTAATTGTTGCATTTCATGATATTGATTTTTAAGATTCGAAAAATCATGCTGTTTTGCAGAATCAAATTGCATCGCATTTAATTCCACCGCCATTTTCCATATTTTTTTTAAAAAACGATGTGCACCTTCAACGCCAGCGTCAGACCATTCCATTGATAATTCTGGTGATGCTGCAAATAACATAAATAATCGCGCGGTATCTGCGCCGTATTTTTCAACAAAAGATTCTAATCCGACGACATTGCCTTTTGATTTTGACATTTTCACGCCATCTTTTAACACCATGCCTTGCGTTAATAATTTTTTAAATGGTTCGTCCGAATTTAAAAAATGCATATCACGCAAAACTTTATGAATAAAACGCGCATATAATAAATGTAAAATGGCATGTTCAATTCCACCGACATATTGATCAACCGGCATCCAATAATTTGCGCGCTCATCTAATATTTTTTTATTTTGATCAAAAGAACAATAACGCGCGTAATACCAAGATGATTCCATAAAAGTATCCATCGTATCGGTTTCGCGTTTTGCGTTTTTGCCGCAAGTAGGGCAGGTTGTTTTATAAAATTTTTCATCTGACGCAAGCGGAGATCCTGCGCCAGTTGGAATTAAATTATCTGGTAAAATCACTGGCAAATCTTTTTCGTTTACTGGCGCATCGCCACATATTTCACAATGAATCATTGGAATCGGTGTGCCCCAATAACGTTGTCTTGAAATTCCCCAATCACGCAAACGATAATTTACTCTTATTTTTCCGATGTTTTTTGCAATTAAAAAATCTTGAATTTTTTTAATAGCATCAGTACCATTTAATTCATCAAATTGATTTGAATTAAATAATATTCCCAATTCTGTAAAAGCAGCTTGATCAAAATCCCATTTTTCAGGCGCTTTAATCACCGGTTGAATTTTTAAATGATATTTTTTTGCAAATTCGTGATCGCGTTCATCGTGCGCTGGCACTGCCATAATTGCACCTGAACCATAATCCATTAATACAAAATTTGTCACCCACACAGGAATTTTTTCTTGTGTGATGGGATGTGTTGCAAATAATCCTGTATTCATTCCGCATTTTTCTTGTGTTTCAATATTCGCTTCTGACACGCCTGATTTTTTATTTTCTTCTAAGAATTTTTTTAATGCAGGATTTTTTTCTGCGGCTTTTTTTGCAAGCGGATGTTCAATTGCAATTCCTAAATAGGTCGCACCCATTAAAGTATCGGCGCGTGTGGTATAAATTGTGAGATGTGAATTTTCAACAGCAAAATTAATTTCAATACCAACTGATTTTCCAATCCAATTTCGCTGCATTTGTACAACTTGTTGCGGCCAATCTTTTAATTTATCTAAATCATTTAATAAACTTTCAGCGTAATCGGTAATTTTTAAAAACCATTGCGCGATTTCGCGACGTTCAACTGGCGCGCCTGAACGCCAACCTTTTCCGTCAACCACTTGTTCATTCGCTAAAACAGTTTGGTCAACGGGATCCCAATTCACCAAAGATTTTTTCTTATACGCTAAACCTTTTTTGAATAATTGAATAAACAACCATTGTTCCCAGTGATAATAACTTGGATCGCATGTTGCAATTTCACGTGACCAATCAATTGCCAATCCCATCTTGATGAATTGACTATGCATTTTTTTAATATTGTCGCGCGTCCATTCATTTGGCGGTAATTTTCGTGAAATCGCTGCATTTTCAGCGGGCAAACCAAACGCATCCCAGCCCATCGGCTGCAGCACATTTTTGCCTTGCATGTGTTGATAACGCGCAATCGCATCACCAATCGTATAATTGCGCATATGACCCATATGCAATTCACCGCTAGGATAAGGCAACATCGACAAACAATAAAATTTTTCGCGCGAATCATCTTCTTTTGCTGTAAAAATAGCACTTTTCTGCCAATCTAATTGTGCAGCGCTTTCTATTTTTTTGGGTTCGTAATTTGTGTACATAAAACGTTATCCGTTAACCGTTATCCGCATGATAGTATCAAAAATACAAAGATTGAAGCATCTTTCCGATTTCGCTGCTCACTGTAAAGATATCTTGCTGTTTCTGTCAAGCTTGCTGAAATGCACATTAGATAAAAAATCATAGAAATGCTATGATTTTCGAACAAAATGGTTATGGATGAAAATGAAATATGTTTATCAAAGGTTCTGGCAGTGTTGGATCGCACCCTAAGCTTCACACTTACGAAGCAGGTTTTTTATTACCCGTTTTAACTGAAAGCGAATTATTATTTGGCAGTCGTCAAAAAGGTTTGTTGCGTCAACTTCGTGATTTAGCATTTGAATTTTTGCAAGAAGATTATGATCGTTCTTACGGCACGCTGATTAAAAATTTTATGGAATTGGTGCAAGTTATTCCGCATAAAACTGGCGGAATTATTGGTAGTTTATTTAATTATAGTTTATCGCGCTCTGTTGTTACACTTCAAAAATATTGTCGATTAAAAAAATCTCAAACAACACCTTTATTAAAATTTGCCGTATTTTCAGCTGCTTTATTAAAAGATGTTGGTCGCGTGCTCAGTAATCAACGCATCGTATTAACAGACGAAGCGGAAGAATTTTATCGTGATTGGAATCCATTTTCAGGATCGATGATTGGACAAGCGCCATTTTATAAAATGTATCCTATTTCTGCAGCGTATTTAAAAATTGAAAAAGAAGCAACGCCACTGTTAGCGCGTCAATTAATTTCGCCAGAAATATTTTTATGGCTATCGAATGATTTATCTTTATTTGCAGATTGGTTGGCAGCATTGCTCGGTGAAGAAGGTGTGGGCAGCAAAGAAATTTCATTAGCGGTTGCATTAATTAAACGTGAAGATATTCTCGGTATTTTAAATACTTTAGATGGCGCATTAGTTGATATGCTTGCACCGCAAGATCCAGCAGTCGATGCATTTTATAAATGGTTAAAAGAGGGAATTGAAAAAGGTGAAATTGCAGTTAACAAAGACACTGCTGGTGTGCATGTTGTGAATGAAGGTGTTTTAATTGAAAACAAAGTATTTAAACAATATCTCGATACACTTAAAATACCAGTTAATATTGTAACGTTGTATCAAAAAATTGGTAATTTTTTTGGAATTACCAGCAGAGGTGGAAACGATTACATTCACGCAACTTATTTTTCACCAGGTGATGCGCCAACCAGTTTTACAACATTTTCAGGTACAATGGCGCAAAAATCAAAATCCGCTGCGCGCGAAGGAATGGTTGTTGATGCAAAAAATATTTTCATGAAAGATATTCCAGAAAAATCAGCGTTGCAATCGACGAAGGCGATGCTTTCTGAACATCAGCAAAAACCAGCGGATATTGCGATTGCGAATTTGAAAAATATTATTCGCAATCAATGAAAGTGGCACAATGTTTTGTATGGCGCAGTGTCACAGAAGCCCGCGTGCAATGAGCGTAGCGAATGGAACAAGGGCGTTTTGCAGTAACCCAACTAACAGAGACATATTATTAATTTATATTTTAATTTTAATAGAACATAACTATGCTGCAAAAATTATTATTAAAAATTAATCCCGAACAAGCACACACATTAGCAAAATACCTTATTCAATTACGTTACTCAAAATATTTTTCCTCTAAAATGCAGCAAAAACCAGTGAATGTATTTGGATTAACATTTCCAAATCCGGTTGGATTAGCAGCAGGGTGGGATAATAATGCAACTTGTTTTAATGCATTATTTCGCATGGGATTTGGATTTGTTGAGGTTGGCGGAGTAACACCCAAATCACAAACTGGAAATCCCAAACCTAGAATTTTTCACATCCCAGAAAAAAATGCAATTATTAATCGGATGGGATTTTGTAATTCAGGACTTGATGCATTAGTTTCAAAATTGCAAACGCGAATTGAGCCTGGAATTCTCGGTGTGAATATTACAAAAAATAAAGAAACTAGTCTAGAAAATGCCTTGGAAGATTATCAACTGTGTTTAAAAGCAGTTTTTCCTTACGTCGATTATATTGTTGTTAATATTTCATCACCAAACACGCCAGGTTTGCGTGAATTGCAATCTGAACAATATTTAAAAAATTTATTACAAGGATTGCGTAATACGAAAAAAAATCTAGCCGGCATGCATCATCGTGATGTTCCATTATTGGTAAAAACTTCTGTTGATTTACCAAAAGAAAATTACGAAGCTTTTGTACAAACTATTTTAGATTGTGAAATAGATGGTTTAGTGATTTCCAATACAACACTTGATCATTCTGCAGTTGCAAATTGTAAACATGGAAACGAAGTGGGTGGATTAAGCGGCAAACCATTATTCGAGCGAAGCACGAAGATGATTCGCAATATCACTGAAATTTCAGAGAAAAAGTTACCAATTATTGGCTGCGGCGGCATTTTTTCAGGAAACGATGCGCTAGAATATCAAAATGCTGGTGCGCAACTCTTTCAAATTTTTACTGGATTTATCTATCGCGGACCGAAGGTGATTGATGATATTCTGGGAGCGATGTTACGGAAGCCCGCGTGAAGCGTAGCGTAACAAGGGCGTTTTGCAGTAACCCATCTACAAGGACAGTTATGAACCGCATATTAAAATACACTACGCTATTTTTCCTATTTATTTTCTCCATCAACATTTTCGCCTTCAGTCGTGGAATTTATATTACGCAATCAACAGCGCAAAACAAAATAAAAATGGCGTATTTAATTTCTCAAGCCAAAAAATTTAATATTGATACATTTGTCATTGATGTAAATGGTCAAAGTAAATCATACGCAGCCAGTGTAAAAAATGTTATACAAAATGGAATTCATTACGTCGCACGCATTGTTATTTTTCCGCACGGCGGAACGCACGCACAAGTTACTGATAAAAGTATTTGGCAAAGACGTTTAAATTTAGCGAAATATGCTGAAAATTTAGGTGCGTCTGCAATTCAATTAGATTACATTCGTTATCGTTCTGAAAATCCTGCGTCGCCAGAAAAAGCAAAAAATATTTTAAAAGTCGTGCAATATTTTAAAAAAGAAGTATCGCCAACATTATTGCAAATGGATATTTTTGGAATTTCAACACTGCGACCTGCGCACACAATTGGTCAAGATCCTGCGTCATTGGCTGTTGCAGTAAATGCATTTTGTCCGATGGTTTATCCATCGCATTATGAACCATTTGTGTTCCATTCCAATCGTCCATATGAAACTGTTTTCAACTCTGTAGCATCGTTGAAAAAAATATTACAAAATCATCCAGGCGTTGCAATTTATGCTTATATTGAAGCATATAACTATCGATTCTTTTTATCGCCAACAAAAAGAACACAGTATATAAAAGCAGAAATAAAAGCTGCGCATGATGCGGGTGCAAATGGATGGTATGTCTGGAGCGCAACAAATCATTACGCACCGTTGTTTCAAGCATTGGCGACAAGATGATTTATTGGCACAATGTCACAGAAGCCCGCATGCAAAATGTTAACATTCACATCAGCGTTTTGCATTTAGTGCAATGTCACAGAAGCCCGCGTGCAATTCGCGCAGCGAATGGAACAAGGGCGTTTTGCAGTGAATTATGATTAACTACAAATTAAAATAATACGCCATCTTTTGCCCCTGACATTCCGTTGTATAATCCGAAGTGTAATACAACGATTCCGGCGTCCAAATATATTTTGTACTACCATGTCTTGACCATATTTTCTGATCAACTGCAAACCCACATTTTTTTCGCAGCGCAAATGTTGCGTTTGATTTTATTTTCGTCATCATTTTTTCGGGTTCATCATCTGCTTTTATGGTGAGATGAACGTGATTTGATCTAATATGCATTGCATATAATCGCCAATTATTTTTATTGCATAAATTAACGGTTGCTTCTCGAATTACATCGCCATGTTCACGCGATAATATAACGCATTCATCTTTTTGTAGTGCTTGCATTTGTGTTTCTAGATTTTTATTGGGGTGAATTTTAGGTGTGCCAACTTTATTACGAGTGCGACTGACGCTGGATCGTTCATCACCGTGCAACCAAGTTGCATATGTTCTGAATGTAATAAAATAAGCTAATGGAATTTTGTCTTCTGTTTTCATGCTGTAAATATAGCAGTATTAATTATTTTGCAACACCGTGTTTTGCGCGAAATTATAATTTACTGCAAAACGCCCTTGTTCCATTCGCTGCGCGAATTGCACGCGGGCTTCTGTGATATTGTACTAAATGCAAAACGCTGATGTGACTTTAACATTGCACGCGGGCTTCTGTGTTACGCAAAATATTGCGTGTTATCACACAAAAACTATTATTCCCTCGGAAAAATAACTCTAAATTCTGCGCCTATTCCAGATTCCGGCGTATGTAATTCAATTTCTGCATGATGTAATTTTGCAATTTGTTGTACGATACTTAATCCTAGACCGCTGCCCATTGCATTATTTCCAATGATACGAAAGAAACGCTCAAAAACACGCTTGTGTAATTTTTCAGGAATGCCGGGACCATTGTCGCGCACAATGAATGTGACATGTTTTTCATCTTCTTTAATATCAATACAAACTAAACTATCGGGCGGTGAATAGCGAATTGCATTATCCACTAAATTACGAATTAAAATATCAATTGCTGTAATATTTCCTTTAATGGTTGCTTTACAATCTGGCGCTAATAATTCTAATTCAATATTTTTTTCAATTGCAGAAGGTGCAAGCATGCCAATTACTTCTGCAGCTTGTTTTGCAATGTTTACTGATGTTGTATCTGTTAATCCTGCTTCAGGTTCCATGCGACTTAAGGTTAATAATTGCTGAATAACGTGTGTGCTGCGTCGCACACCAAACAAAACTTTCAACAGCGCTTCTTTTTTTTCTTCATCCGTTGTTGTGCGCAGTGCAACTTGTGCTTGTGTGCTGAGCGCCGCAAGCGGTGTTTTTAATTCATGCGCAGCATCAGCGGTAAATCTTTTTTCTCTTTCAAATGCAGCTTGTAATCTGCGAAATAAACTATTTAATTCCGAAACAAGCGGTTCAATTTCAGATGGAACAGATTCTAAATCCACAGGTTCCAAATAAGATGGTGCACGTTGATGCACTTCACGTGCAACACGACGCAATGTATCTAAACCGCGTCCGACAATTACCCAAATTAAAAATCCTAAAAATGGATAGGTAATTAACATTACAACAATTGAATCTTGCGTTAATCGATTTTCTAATTCTTGCCGATAATTCGAACGTTCCGCAACCATCACCGTTAAATGATTGCTGTGATTATAACCTGTGCTAACACGCCAAGTGTGACCGTGTGTCCACAAAGTGGATAATCCGACTTTACCATTTGAAAATGGAGTTAATAATGCATTTTGCGAATGCAATAATAATTTTCCTTTTGGACTCCAAATTTGAAATTCTAAATTTTTAGATGCTTGCTCGATTGCTTCTGATTTTAATCCGGGAATATTTTTTAATTCATCTAAATGCTGATTTTCCACTGCTAAACGATGTTGAATGATATTTAATTCACGCATATTTACCGGGACTGAAAATACTGCTTGCATGCGCAATGTTGTTCGAATTAATTGTGCATCAAGTTGCAATTCAATATCTTGATGTGCGAGAAATAAATTACCGATGATGGCGAGCGATGTGATGAGTGTTACACTCAACAATAAGTTTATTAATAAATACGTTCTTATTGACGGCGTCATTAGAATTTTTCTTCTTGAAGCGCTTTAATCATATAACCCACACCGCGAATTGTGCGAATGAGTTTTGATCCAAATCGTTTACGCAAATTATGAATATGCACTTCTAATGCATTGCTATCGATGTTTTCGCCCCAACCATACAATGTTTGATTTAATTGATCACGCGAAATAACTCTGCCTGCATTTTCTAATAACTTTTGAAGCAATGTAAATTCACGTCGCGATAATGTTACTGATTCGCCTTTCAGTGTAACGATATGCGCAGCAGGATCGATTGTAATATCACCGTGTACAAGAACAGGTTGTGAGCGCGATTTAGAGCGACGTTGCAGTGCGCGTAAACGTGCGCACAATTCATCAAGGTCAAATGGTTTTAATAAATAATCATCAGCGCCAGCATCTAATCCTTGCACGCGTGATTCAACTGTATCTTTTGCAGTGAGAATTAAAACGGGAACTGGAATATTTTTTTCGCGAATGCGGCGTAAAATATCCAAGCCTGACATTTTGGGTAATCCCAAATCCAATACTACGACATCAAAATTTTCTTGTTGATGAGATAACGCTTCGTAAGCGGATTTACCATCTTTTACCCAATCGACGGTGTGTCCATAATGTTTGAGCCCAGAACAAATGCCATCACCAAGCAATTCATCATCTTCAACCAATAAGACGCGCATGTCACCCCCAAAAATCTACTTTACATATTGCTATGATACGTAAAGTCATGCTGTTTCGATAGTGTTTGAGCGTTTTTAAAGCTCGTGATAAAATCGCGAAGCTGAAGGATCGTGCAATATTCAATTTTTATTCTATACTCATAAAATTAGCTAAAGGTACATTATGCCCATTGCAGATCGCCCATCAATTAAATCTTTAATCGCCAACGTCACGGAGCACGCAAAAACACAAATTCATGACGAAAAACAGTATGTTTTATTCTCTAATTTTGTACGTTTATTTTATTCGCATGCCTCTGAAAATGACTTAAAACAACGTTCCGTGACTGAATTATTCGGCATGGCATATTCGCAGTGGATGTTGGTTTGCAGTCATGAAAAGCAAACCATGCATATTCGCGTGTTTAATCCTGATTTAGAACGTGACGGCTGGCATACCACTCACACGGTTATCGAAGTCATGATGGAAGATATGCCGTTCATAGTGGATAGCATGCAAATGGAAATGAATCGTCTAAATTTTACGGTTCATCTGATGATTTATATGGGTGGGATGAAAATATGTAGAGATATCAATGGATTAGTTGTAAGTGTTGATGCTTATAATGCAGAAAAAAAGCATGCGGCCGAAACAATTGAATCGCCCGTTTACATGGAAATTGATCGTCAAACTGATCCCAAAATTTTATTAATGATCGAAGAAAATATTCGCCGCGTTTTGTCTGATGTGAAAGTAGTGGTGCAAGATTGGTTGCCGATGCAAAAACGAGTGCAAGAATCTATTGACGCACTGAAAAAATCGCCTGCAATTTTACCGCAAGAAGAAGTAGATGAGTCAATCGCATTTTTAGAATGGTTGTTGGATGGTCAATTTACTTTCTTAGGTGTACGTGATTATAAAGTCACTGGCAAAGGCGATGCGATGGCGTTGTGTTTAATTCCAAAATCAGGTCTTGGCGTTTTACGTGATGAATCGCAAAGTAAAGTGACGCGATTATTTTCTGAAATGCCCGATCTCGCGCGCGAATCCATGTTGTCGCCAAAACAATTACTCGTCATTTCTAAAACAAATACTGTTTCGTCTGTCCATCGACAAGTTTATACAGATTATATTGGCATTAAACAATTCGATAAAGCAGGGCAATTGATTGGTGAACGCCGCATTCTTGGAATGTATACGTCAACGGCGTATAACAGTCATCCGAAACAAATTCCTTTTTTACGTCACAAAGTTGTTTCTGTAATGGAAAAATCAGGATTGCCGCCTAAAAGTCATGCCGGCAAAGATTTAATGAATATTTTAGAAACTTTTCCGCGTGATGATTTATTTCAAGCAACAACAGATGATTTATATCGAATCACGACAGGTATTTTAAATTTACAAGATCGCCGTAAAATAAGCGCTTTTGTGCGTGAAGATGCATATGGTCGTTATGTTTCATGCTTGGTATTTGTGCCGCGCGATAATTTTAATTCGCAATTAATTGTGCGTATACAAGATGTGTTGATGGAAACATTTCATGGAATTAATGTTAGTTATTCAACTTATTTTTACACGCCAATTTTAACTCGCATTCATTACATTATTCGCGTCGAACCCAAAAAGAAATTGGAATATAATTTAGATGATTTATTGTTGCGTTTAAGTCTTGTTGCAAAATCATGGCAAGATGGATTTAAAGAAGCAGCGCTCGATTATTTTGGCGAAGAGCGTGGCAATCAAATTGTCAGTAAATATGGAAATGCATTTTCTGCTGGATATCGCGAAGCATTTTCACCGATGCATTCTGTAATTGATATTGAACATATCGAAGCGTTGAAATTATCCGACACATTAGGCATGAGTTTATATCGTCCATCTGGTTCAACACCGCAAGAAATTAAATTTAAATTATTTCGCTATGACCAAACAGTTCCATTATCTGACGCATTACCCATTTTAGAAAATATGGGATTGCGCGTGATTGAAGAGCGACCTTATCAATTAACATTTAAAGAAGGACGTCAAGTTTGGATTAATGATTTTGACATGGTGTTTGCAAAAGAATCTTCATTTGATATCGAAACAGCACACACTTTATTTCAAGAAGCATTTAATCATATTTGGTTGGGTAATGCTGAAAATGATTTATTAAATGCTTTGGTTTTAGAAGCACAATTAAGTTGGCGCGAAGTAGCTGTTTTGCGCGCATATACAAAATATTTGCGTCAAACAGGATTTACGTATAGCCCACAATATGTTTCAGAAACATTTTTAAAATACCCGCTGATCGCAAAAACTTTTGTTGAATTATTTCATCGCTTATTTGATCCTGCAAAACAATCTTCTGATATCACTATCGAATCTATCGAAACAAAAATTAACAAACAAATTGAAGATGTTATTTTACTCGATGAAGATCGCATTTTTAGACGTGTTTTATTTGTAATAAAAGCAACACTGCGCACGAATTTTTATCAATGTGATGCGACAAATAAATGCAAAGTTAATTTATCATTTAAATTATCGCCAGAAAAAATTCCAGAAATGCCATTACCTTTACCAAAGTTTGAAATCTTTGTTTATTCACCACGTTTTGAAGGTGTGCACTTGCGAATGGCGAAAGTTGCGCGTGGTGGTTTGCGTTGGTCAGATCGTCGTGAAGATTTCAGAACAGAAGTGTTAGGATTAATGAAAGCGCAACAAGTAAAAAATGCAGTGATTGTGCCGTCTGGTGCGAAAGGTGGTTTTGTTCCAAAAAATTTACCGATCAATGGAACGCGTGATGAAATTATGCAAGAAGGAATCGCATGCTATAAAGGCTTTATTCAAGCGCTTTTAGATATTACTGATAATATTGTTGGATTAGATACTGTGCGTCCAGCACAAACAGTTTGCTACGATGAATTTGATCCTTATTTTGTTGTTGCGGCAGATAAAGGTACGGCAACTTTTTCTGATATTGCAAATCAAATTGCGATCGATAATCATTTTTGGTTAGGTGATGCATTTGCATCAGGCGGATCGACTGGATACGATCATAAAAAAATGGGAATCACTGCGCGAGGCGCGTGGGTTTCTGCTGAAAGACATTTTCAGGGATTAAATATCAATGTTGATAACGCTGAAATTACAGTTGTTGGCATCGGTGATTTAAGTGGTGACGTTTTTGGAAATGGTGTATTGCTATCGGCACATTTAAAATTAGTTGCCGCATTTAACCACATGCATATTTTTATTGATCCAACACCCAATCCACAAAAAAGTTTTGAAGAACGTCAACGCATGTTTGCATTGCCGCGTTCAACGTGGGCAGATTATCGCACCGATTTAATTTCACAAGGTGGCGGTGTATTTTCTCGTGCAGCAAAATATATCCCAATTTCGCCTGAAATAAAGGCATTATTGGATATCGCAGATGATCGTCTTGCACCCAATGAATTAATTCGTGCAATTTTAAAAGCGCCTGTCGATATGATTTGGAACGGTGGAATTGGAACTTATGTTAAAGCAGCAGAAGAAACGAATGCAGACGTAGGTGATCGAACAAATGATTCTGTGCGTGTAAATGGCGCTGATTTGCGTTCACGTGTTGTTGTTGAAGGTGGTAATTTAGGATTCACACAATTAGGACGAATTGAATACGCTTTGCTTGGCGGATTAATGAATACGGATTTTATCGATAATTCTGCCGGAGTTGATTGTTCTGACCACGAAGTCAATATTAAAATTTTATTGAATACCATTGTTGAATCAGGTGACCTCACTGAAAAACAACGTAATGAATTATTAGCATCCATGACAGATGAAGTTGCAAATTTAGTATTGCAAAATAATTATCATCAAAATCAATCGGTGAGTTTTTTAAGTTTGTTATCACCAAAACATATTAGTTTGTATATGCGTTATTTAGATGTGCAAGAACAAAACGGCAGAATTAATCGCGCACTAGAATTTTTGCCAGATTCAAAAACTTTATTGGAACGTCGCGCAAATGATTTAGGTTTAACGCGCCCAGAAATTTCTGTGTTGTTATCTTATAGCAAAATTATTTTAAAAGAAGATATTCTGCAATCTGATTTAATAGATGATGCATCACTGAAAGAATATATGAAAAATGCATTTCCAACTGTACTGTGTAAAAAATACAGCGAACAAATTTTTCATCATCGTTTACGTCATGAACTTTTAGCGACGCAATTGAGTAATCATTTGGTGTCGCACATGGGCATTACATTTGTATATCAAATGTTAGATGAAACGGGCGCATCAATCAGTGCAATCGTGCGCGCATTTTTTATTGCTTATGATATTTTTGATGTTGCTGAAATGATTTCTGATATTGAAGGATTAGATTATCGCGTTGAGATGTTATTGCAATATCAAATGTTGGATGAAGTGATACGATTAGTGCGTCGCGCGACACGTTGGTTATTGCGTAATGCGCGCGAACAAATGTCAATTGAAAATATGGTTCCGCATTTTGAGCCGCATATTCAAGGATTATATAAACGTTTACCAAAATTATTATTAGGCAGCGATAAAGAAGATGTTGATGCGCGCAAAGAACAATTAATTGCTGCGCAAGTGCCAGAAGAAATTGCAACAAAAATTGCAAGTGTGCGATCGATGTATCATGCATTAAATATTATTGAAGCAGCAGATGCGCGCGAAACCGATGTGTATCAAGTTGCGCAAATCTATTTTATGTTGGTCGATCGTTTAGATTTGCATTGGTTTCGCGATAAAATTAATGATCATCCTGTAACGCATCGTTGGTCCGTGTTAGCAAAAGCTGCATTTAAAGGTGATTTGGATTGGATACAGCGTGAATTAACTGCAAGCGTAATTGCGCTTGATGTACCGACCAAAGATCCGATTGAGCGTGTTGATGCATGGTTGGAAAAATATCGTGATTTAATTGCAAGATGGCGTATTATTTTAACTGATTTGCGTAGCGAAGAGATTACTGATTTTTCAATTGTCTCAGTTGCGATTCGTGAATTATTTGATTTAGCCCAAGCTTCCCGCGGAACATGACAGGGAGCCGCGCGCGTAAGTAAGCGAGATTGCGCAGCAATCATTTATATTTTCAAAGTGAGGGATTATGAGAACACAAGCAAGAAAGCAACAACCCGAAGCAGGTTCACATTTTATTTCCGTAAAAGGATCGCAAATACATTACATCGATATTGGATCCGGCGATCCCATCGTATTTTTGCATACCGTTCCAACATCCAGTTACACATGGCGCCATATTATTTCTGCCATTTCACCGAAAGCGCGTTGCATTGCACCTGATTTAATTGGCATGGGACAATCCGACAAACCCGATATTGAATATCGTGTATTTGATCATATTGCTTATATTGAAGCATTTATTGATGCATTAAAATTAAAAAATATTACATTAGTTTTACACGGTTGGGGATCGGTAATCGGTTTTGATTACGCGCGTCGTCATGAAAAAAATATTAAAGGCATTGCATTTTATGAATCGCATTTACAACCCGTAACAGATTGGAGTCAATTATCTTTGCCCGTGCAACAATTAGCAACATTATTAAATCGTCCCGGCGCAAGTTATCGTTCCGTTGTAAAACAAAATTATTTTATTGAAAAATTATTACCGCGCAGTGTCATTCGTCCATTAACAGAAGAAGAAATGGAACATTATCGCGCGCCATTTCAAACACCGGAAAGTCGTAAACCATTATGGCAATATGTAAATGATTTACCATTAGGAAAAGGGCCGACTGATGTTGTGAAATTAATTGAAGAATATTCGAAGTGGTTGCAAAAAACAAAAATTCCAAAATTATTGTTGTATGCCATTCCAGGATTTATGACAACAATTGAAAATGTTGTTTGGGCGCGTGATCATTTTCCGAATACTGAAATTGCAGCATTAGATGATGCATTACATTTAGCGCAAGAATCTGTGCCGGAGCAATTTTCGGAAGCGTTGTTGAAGTGGTATGAAAAAGTGGGAAAAAAATGACGGTGACTATGCGCTGTGAGAGCGAGCGAAATAAAAGATCCATCTGGATTTTTTATTGAGTGAGCGAGGACAAAGATTGTGAGTCGAATGATTTTATTTTTATTCTTCAGTGCTTGTTTTTTATCCGCCTGCACAACACCCTGCACAAAATGTAAATATATGGATTTTACAAAAGATCGACAATTACATTATTTAAACGAAGCATCAGATGGAGATTGATCGCACATGAAAAAAATGATTTGCTTATGTTCATTTATTATTATTTCTATTTTCTTAGCAAGTTGCTCCATCGATTTCGCGCCCGGAAAAGCGTACATGGATACAAATGCAGGCGCATCGACGAGTTAGTATGTTTGGATTAGGTCTGCGCCCCGCGCATTACGAAGAAATAATTAACACGAAACCTGTAATCGATTTCTTCGAATGCATCACCGAAGATTTTATTGAATTATCCGGCGATGATTTTTTATATTTAGAAAAAATTCGTGAGTATTATCCTATTTCATTACACGGCGTTGCATTATCCATTGGCAGTTGTGATCCCTTAAATAAAAAATATTTAACACAGTTAAAAAAATTAATTAATCATGTGAAGCCTATTTGTGTTTCTGATCATTTTTGTTGGACAGGAATAAATAAAATCAATACACATGATTTATTGCCATTGCCCTTTACAACAGAAGCGGTTAATCATTTAGTTGAACGAATAAAAAGAGTGCAAGATTTTTTAGGTCTGCAAATTATGTTAGAAAATGTATCCAGCTACGTAACATTTACAGAATCAGAAATGACTGAATGGGAATTTATTTCTGAAGTTGCAAAAAAGACTGATTGTTTTATTTTATTAGATATTAATAATATTTATGTAAACGCATTTAATCATCATTTTTCTGCGTGCAATTATTTAAATGGAATTGCAGTTGATCGCGTAAAACAATTTCATTTAGCAGGACACAAACATTGTCAAACACATATTATTGATACACATGATGCAGCAATTGTCGATGATGTATGGAAATTATATGCTGATGCAATAAAATATTTTCCTGATGCTGCAACAATTATTGAGCGTGATTCAAATATTCCGGCCTTATCTGAATTAATATTGGAATTAAATCAGGCTCGTACAATAAGAGATTATTAAAAATGACATCATTAAAAATATTGCAAAATAGGTTTCAAAAAAATATTCTTAATAATAATTCTGATATTGAAAAATCTATTTTATCATCAAAAAATTTATCCGCATCAGAACAAATGCAAATTTATCAAAATAGTTATTCCGAACGTATTATTTTAGCAATGATGCAAGATTTCCCGACATTATGTGATTCAATTGGTGAATCTGCTTTTCGAAGTTTGGTAATAGATTATTTAAAAGAGTTCCCATCAACAAATTTTAATTTACGTTATGTTGGAAAAAACTTAGGAAAATTTATTTTGCAAAAAGATAAATCATTTATTAAATTTGCAAATTTAGCAAAACAAGAATATGCGGAAATTATTCAGTCGCAATAAATTTTGTTTCTGCCGCGCCAACATCCACCTTCTCAATTTTCTGAAAACGGCTTGTTAATTTCTGCGAAGAAATATGCACTTCTTCAACATCTTTATTCGCTTGTGAAATATGTTTCGCTAAATTATCCATGCGTTCTTGAAAGCGATCAAAATCTTTTCCAAGACCAACCAAATGTTCTTGAATAATGTGAATTTGCTGACGTGTTGCAGCATCTTTTAAAACTGCGCGCGCTGTTGTTAAAATCGCCATCATCGTAGTAGGGGATGCAAGCCACACTCTTTTCTGTTGCGCGAATTCAACGAGATCTTCAAAAGAGCCGTGAATTTCAGCAAAAATTGCTTCGGCGGGAATAAATAGCATTGCGCCATCTGCTGTTTCGCCTGGAATAATATATTTTTCTGCAATATCTTGAACATGTTTTTTAATATCAGTTTTAAATTGTGTTTCAATTACTTTTCGCTCAGCAACAGTTAATTGTGTATTTTGCAATTGACGAAAACTTTCGAGCGGAAATTTTGCATCGATTACCATATTGCCGGTTGGTTCAGGCAAAAATAATAAACAGTCAGCGCGCTTACCATTTGATAATGTGTGTTGCAATGCAAAATTATTTTCCGGCAGCATGTTATGCAATAAATTACTCAATTGCACTTCACCAAATGCACCGCGCGAACGTTTATCCGATAAAATTTCTTGCAAACTCACAACGTTCGTTGACAATTCCGTAATTTTTTTCTGCGCTTCATCAATAATTGCTAAACGTTTTACGACATCTAAAAATGTCGTCGTTGTTTTTTCAAATCCACTGGTTAATTGTTTGTTGACTTCATGACTAATTTCTTTTAATTGTTCTTTCGTTGTTTGTGTTAATTTTTCAAATTGTTGTGTGAGTTGTTGCGTTGACTGATAAAACATTTTTGATACTTGATTCATGATCATAAAAATAAGCGCAACAACGCAAAGAACAATAAAAATTGCAATGCAAATTTCCATAGTGTGGTTCTCAATGAATGATTGAATTGTACCGATTCTATCAGTATTATATCGCCAAAAGTAGGAGTGTGTTTATGTTCCACGGCAGTTTAGTTGCGTTAGTAACACCCATGCACGAAGACGGCGCAATTGATTATGCAAGTTTTGAAAAATTAATTGATTGGCAAATTGAAAATAAAACTGATGGTTTAGTTATTTTAGGAACAACAGGTGAATCACCGACAATTGAACATGACGAACGTCGTGAATTAATTAAATGCGCAGTCGCGAGATGTCGTCAAAAAATCCCTGTAATTGTAGGCTGCGGAACAAATTCAACCGCACACACAATTTCTTTAACACAAGAAGCAATGTCACTCGGTGCAGATGCCGTTTTATTAGTAACGCCATATTATAATAAACCAACACAAGAAGGTTTATTTCAACATTATCGCGCAATTGCAACCGCCGTTTCTATTCCGCAAATTTTATATAATGTTCCGGGACGCACGTGTTGTGATTTATTACCAGAAACTATTTCGCGTTTATCACAATTTGCAAATATTGTTGGCGTGAAAGAAGCAACAGGTGATGTTAATCGTTTAAAAAAATTATTATCGCTGAATTTGCAAATGAATTATTTTACGGGTTGCGATGAAAACAATATGGAATTTATGTTAGCAGGCGGAAAGGGAACTATTTCTGTCGCTGCAAATATTGCGCCAAAACAAATTCATGAATTAACTGTTGCAGCATTAAAAGGTGATCGCGCACTTTCCGAAAAAATAGATCATTCTTTGCGCGAATTATATCGTATGATATTTTTGGAAACCAATCCAATTCCAACGAAATGGGCATTGCAACAAATGGGTTTAATTCAGGGCGGAATCAGGTTACCATTGACGCCATTCAATGCTGCGTATCATTCGCAGTTGCAATCTGTGTTACAAGCTTAGGAGTTTAATATGCGTTTTATAGCTTTAATTGCAGTGTTTTGCGCAAGTATTTTTTTAGCAGGTTGCGCAAATCATTCAAAAGATTATTTAAAAAAAGATCAAGATGTAAATTCAATCGTTGTACCGCCCGGCGTTCCAATCATTAAACAAGAACCATATTATCCCGTGCCAAATATTCCACCGGAAAATACAACAGCGAAAACACCCAATTTAAAACCACCAACTTTATTGAAGTAGAAGCTATTGGAGAGGTACTGAAGTGGTCATAACAGCGCCGACTCGAAATCGGATGGGGCGTGAAAACGCCCACGTGGGTTCGAATCCCACCTTCTCCGAATTATTTTAAGGATTTTTATTAATGCAATTTTCCAATAATCTTAAAAAATATATTATTTCTATTTGCACCACATCTATTTTTATTTTTTCCGCGCAAAGTTTTGCAGGTGCATTTCAATTATGGGAAGAAAGTGCAGCTAGTTTAGGTGATTATCATGCGGGTGCTGCAGCAGAAGCAAATAATGCAGGTACAATATTTTATAATCCGGCAGGAATGTCGCGAATGAAACATCAACAAATTTCTGCGGGTGTTGTATTTATTAATTTAGGTGCAACATATAACGGCACAGTCACCATTGGTGGTTATCAAACTGCAACAACAGTTGGCATACCGGGTAATACTTATAATATTGTTCCAAACTTTCATTATGTATTGCCGATTAATGATCGCTGGGCTGTTGGTTTAGAAGAAACAACACCGTTCGGCGCATCAACAAACTATAATGATTTTAATAGCGTAGTTGATAACGTTGAAGATTTAGCAACAGAAACAAAATTAGAAACTATTAATTTAAATCCAAGTGTATCGTATGCAATTAATCATTATGTTTCAGTGGGTGCTGGATTTGATGCGATGTATGGCGAAGCAATTTACAATAGTGAAGCTATTTTTGCACCGCTTGATAACACATTAACCGGATGGGGATATGGTTATAATGCAGGTGTGCTATTTCAATTTACTCCAGAAACACGCGCAGGATTAAGTTATCGTTCAGCTATTACTATTCCTGCAGTAGGTCAGAGTGATTATAATGGCGGAGTTGGAAATACAAATTCATCAACAGTGTCTGCTAATTTTCCATTGCCCGCAACAACGATGATGAGTGTGTATCACGACATCAATCATCGTTTAGCAATAATGGCAAGTGCGTTTTATACGCAATGGTCTTGTTTTCAATCTTTAATTATTAATAATATGGCGCAAGGTCCGGGTAGTCCGAATGCTACTGTTGGACTCAATGAAAATTATCACAACACATGGAATTTTGCGATTGGCACACGCTATAGATTTAATCAGCATTTTGCATTAGAAGCGGGCGCTGGTCATGATGAAACGCCAACCAGTTTGCCGTATCGCGATATTCGTTTGCCAGACGCAAGTCATTATGTTGTATCGTTTGGTCTTAATGTTCGCCCAACACCGACGGTCGAATGCAGTATAGGATGGACACATTTATTTCTTGGAAACACACCGGTTGATAATTCTGGTTCGTTTAATGCGGGTCAGTCAACAATTAATCCTAGTTTTTTTCCGATTGGCCAAGGAACTGTTAATTCCAGTGTAAATATATTCGGTATCCAATTAACTTTTAATGTGTAATAACATCATGTAGAAAAAAGCCATCAAAAAACGATGGCTTTTATTTTAATAATTAATTGTTAAACGTAACAGACATATTATTTGCTTCTGGTGTGCTTGTTGTGATTGGAGTTTGATAAGTGGTGCCGTTATCTTGATCTGTTACTGTTGCGGAATATCCAGTAGTTGAAGCAGCTGAGAGCACTTGAGCTTGAGTGTTTCCAGATGCCACATAGATTTGTGCTATACCGATCTGTGTTGTGTAGTTGTTGAGATAGAATTTACAAATAGGTCTGCTGCCATAAATATTGAGATATTTATATTCTATTACTCGTGGAGTGCCGACGTTGATTGGTAAGGCAGGTATGCCACGACATAGCACAGTGATTGTACTGCCGAGATTATTGGTTAATGTCAAATAGTCTGCCATTGCACTCACTGCGGTCATCGATAATGCCGCGCCTAATCCAATCGCTAAAAGTTTTTTCTTCATGATTTATTTCCTTAAAGTTGGGTTGAAAAAAACTCAGGATGAATCATAACTGAAAAGTGTGACAGTGAACAGTGTCAGTGTTTGTTCGCAAATAAATACAACGCGCTAACGGTGATGACCCGCAGCGCGGCATGCAGTATGTGTACACAAATTAAAACGACGATCAAAAAGATTGATGCAAATAAAATAATTTTTTTTATTCCTACAAAAATAGCAATAATCAGCGGAATAAATGCAATAATTCTAATTAGAGATAATGTACGGCCTAACTTAATACGCAAAAATTTCGGCGCATCCCATGTATTTTTTATTAGTTGTGCAGATTTTTTTATCGCCGCAAATGTTTTCAAATTTTCTTTTATTAAAACAGGCGTTACGAATGTTGTCGCAATAACCCACGGTAATCCAGATAATAAATCATCCAAGAATTTTTTTTCACGCCAATTATCCATCCAATATTGCATTTGCACGACACCAATTCCAAATGTTGTCATGATAAAATTCCAATAAAATATTTTTGTAAAATGTGAACACATCATTTTAAAACCAAACAAAATAGAATACGTTTCGCCTTGAATATGTTTTATCGCGCAACTGGTTAATGCCGCTTGAAATAATTGTGTAATTAAATGTGAGAATGCAAAAAATAATAATATAGCGCAGATAAAAATAGCAAAATGAATGGCGCTAATTTGATTTGTTGTCCAGGCAATTACTTCAATGTGAATAACGGGATTAAATATGAAATACAATAAAATTAAAGTAAGCGTCGTTGCGATTGCAGGAAAAATCAGTAAACTTTTTCGTTGCTTAATGATCGTGAAACTTTGTTTGGTGAGTTGAAGATTATTTTGCATTGTCAAATCTCTCGTCTCCTTGTAAACTCGACCGCACACTCACACTCACACCCACACATATGTACACACTCAACGATTTCAATTATACCTTACCTGACGCGTTAATTGCTCAATTTCCTGCAAAAAATCGCACAGAAAGCAGGTTATTGATTGCATCTGCCGATTCGGATGAGTTGATTCACACGCAATTTCCCGCATTTTTAGATTATATTAATGAAAATGATCTCATTATTTTTAATGATACACGCGTGATGAATGCACGTTTATTTGGAAATAAAATTTCGGGTGGAAAAATTGAATGTTTAATTGAACGCGTGTTGAATGATCATCAAGCGCTTGCCCATATTCGCGCAAGCATTACACCTAAAATCGGAATAGAAATTATTTTTGAAAATGTTTTACATGCAAAAGTTATCGCGCGTGATAATGCATTTTTTATTTTGGAATTTTTAAATCAAGAAACGATTACAGAATTATTAGAAAAACATGGACATTTACCATTGCCGCCGTATATTTCGCGTGATGTTAAACGCGAAGATTTAGAACGTTATCAAACAATTTACGCTGAAAAATTGGGCGCGGTTGCAGCGCCAACAGCAGGATTACATTTTGATGAAAATATTATTTCGCAATTAAAAAATAAAAAAATTGAAATGGGATTTGTGACATTGCATGTTGGCGCAGGTACATTTCAACCAGTACGTGTAGACGATTTATCACAGCATAAAATGCATCATGAATTTTTTACTGTAGCAGAAAAATTATGCAAACAAATTTGCGCGGCACGCGAACGAGGCGGGCGCATCATTGCAATTGGCACAACGGTTGTGCGCGCATTAGAAAGTGCTGGAATTTCAGGAGAAATAAAACCATTTTCTGGCGAAACGAATATTTTTATTACGCCGGGATTTGAATTTAAAATGGTTGATGTGTTATTAACAAATTTTCATTTACCTAAATCAACATTGTTAATGTTAGTTTCTGCGTTTGCGGGTTTTGATAAAATAAAATTAATATATCAAAATGCTGTTGAAGAAAAATATCGGTTTTTTAGTTATGGGGATGCGATGTTGTTAGAGAAAAAATCGCTTTGATCGGCGTGGTCGCTAGCGCTCCCACTTCCATCGCTACTAAATAAGCAGTAATATAGCGTCAAAATTATTTAGGAGATTTCATCATGTCATATGAACACATCAAAATCCCATCCCACGGCGAAAAAATAACAGTTGATGCACAGCATAAATTACATGTACCGAATCAGCCAATCGTGCCATTTATTGAAGGTGACGGAATTGGTGTTGATATTACACCTGTGATGAAACACGTTGTCGATGCCGCAGTAAAAAAAGCATACGGCGATGCAAAAAAAATTCATTGGATGGAAATTTACGCCGGCGAAAAAGCAGTGAAAGTGTACGGCAATGACACTTGGTTGCCGCCAGAAACTTTTCAAGCTGCAAAAGAATTTGTTGTTTCAATTAAAGGTCCGTTAACAACACCGGTTGGCGGTGGAATTCGTTCTTTAAATGTCGCATTAAGACAAGAATTAGATTTATATGTTTGTTTGCGTCCCGTGCGTTATTTTGAAGGTACGCCATCACCAGTAAAACATCCCGAAAAAGTAAACATGGTTATTTTCCGCGAAAATTCAGAAGATATTTATGCAGGCATTGAATGGGAATCAAATACTGCAGATGTTAAAAAATTAATTTCATTTTTACAAACTGAAATGCACGTGAAAAAAATTCGTTTTCCAGAAACAAGTGCGATTGGTATTAAACCTGTTTCAAAAGATGGAACGCAACGTTTAGTGCGAAGAGCAATTCAATATGCAATCGATAATAATCGTGATTCAGTTACGTTAGTGCACAAAGGTAATATTATGAAATTTACCGAAGGTGGTTTTCGTGATTGGGGTTATGCATTGGCTCGTGATGAATTTGGCGCACAATTAATTGATCAAGGTCCATGGATGAAATTTAAAAATCCAAAAACAGGAAAAGATATTGTCATGAAAGATGTGATTGCAGATGCATTTTTACAGCAAATTTTATTACGCCCTGAAGAATATAGTGTGATTGCAACATTAAATTTAAATGGTGATTACATTTCTGATGCGCTTGCTGCGCAAGTGGGTGGAATTGGAATTGCGCCCGGTGCAAATTTAAGTGATAACGTTGCGATTTTTGAAGCAACACATGGAACCGCTCCAAAATATGCAGGGCAAAATAAAGTAAATCCAGGTTCGATTATTTTATCTGCTGAAATGATGTTGCGTTATATGGGTTGGATTGAAGCAGCGGATTTAATTATCAAAGGCGTGAATGGCGCGATTCAAAGCAAGATAGTCACTTATGATTTAGCGCGATTAATGTCCGGTGCGCATGAAGTAAGTTGTTCTGGGTTTGGGGATGCTATCATCCAAAAAATGTAAAAAGGCAAAAAAACTAGCTTGACAAGATAATGCTAACGCTCTTGTAATTAAAGCGTTAGCATAAAGAAAAATTAATTACGGTCAGTACATGAACTCTTGCCGGAAGGTCACTACTGCCACTGCCCATTCCCAAATCCATACTCTTCTTGTTGTGGTTGTGATTGATTCAACAACATTTGTTGTTTGCATTCTGCTGAGCTGTTGTATGCTTTTATACAAGCTTTTATCCCGAGGTGACCACCATCTCCCAACGCGTCACCATTCAGATCAGTAGCATCTTCAGTTGCCGTAGCACAAGTACCAGTATTGGTAGCAGGGCCAGAAATATTGACGGCACATGTTAATGAATTATTGGTAATTACCCAACTCCCATTCACCGACCCCGACGCAGTACCGAAAGGGCACGATCCTGTGGCGCTATTCTTCATCGAAGAGTACGTGACCCCCACCCCCGAAGTATAATCACCGGTCTGCATATAACTAAGTGCCTGCCAACTCGCACTAGTTAAACAGATATCTGCATGAGCGCTTAACGATAGAAAAAAAATCGTAAAAGTTGAGAATAATAAGGCGTAATTTAATTTATATCTTAATTTGGATATTTTCATCGGAATACTCCAATTGTCGAAAGATCTACAGTAGGGAGTATAGTTTAGTTTTTTTAGATTTACCAACTAGATGAAATAAATAAATATAAAACATAGTATTACACTTATTTTATAACTCAATAGATTATAATTTAGCAGAAGTAACCAACCCATCATCTTATTATTTTCATCCGTGACTGGTTATAAATAATGATAATAATTACCATGCTAACCTTTTTTAACACATTGAAACATTCAAAATCCATGTTTCAGCCCAAAAGTCCACATTTTTTGTTCATTTTTTTTACAATTTATCCAAGAAATCTTTCAAATCTTTTACTACAGTAAGAGTGAGGACGATGTAAAAGTTGTGACATGAAAAGGAGGGTGGGTTATGTTTAGTAAGTCTTTTGAGCTAACGTTGAATTCAGCTTATGCAAGGGCGCGCGAAAAGAAGCATGAATTTATTACGGTAGAACATTTGCTATTAGCCCTAGTTGACAACCCCGAAGCATCAGAAGTGTTAGTTGCATGCGGCGCTAATTTAGATCGTCTCCGCGCAGGATTAGGTATATTTGTAGATGAAACAACACCGAGTATTTCACAACAACAACAATATGAACGCGATATTCAACCCACCATTAGTTTTCAACGTGTTTTACAACGTTCTATTTCTCAAGCGCAAGGTATTGGACAAACCGAAGTAACTGGCGCACATGCTTTAGTTTCCATTTTCGGCGAACCAGATAGTCAAGCCGTTTATTTTTTACATCAAGAAAATGTAACGCGAATTGATGTAGTGAAATATACAACACAAGGAATTATGCGCGCACGTCAAACAGAGGATTATCAATATGATTCTAGTCCATCAATTGGCGCACAACCTTTTATGCGCGATGCAGATTCTGAAGAAAATATTTTGGAATTATATGCAACAAATTTAAATGATCGCGCACGACTTGGAAAAACAGATCCATTAATTGGACGCGCCGATGAATTATCTCGAGTCATTCAAACATTATGTCGTCGTCGCAAAAATAATCCATTATTAGTTGGCGAAGCGGGTGTTGGAAAAACAGCGATCGCAGAAGGATTGGCAAAAAGTATTATTGACAAAGAAGTGCCAGACGTTTTATCACACTGCACAGTTTACTCTTTAGATTTAGGGGTTTTATTAGCAGGAACAAAATATCGCGGTGATTTTGAAAAAAGATTTAAGGCAGTATTAAAAGCGTTACGTCGTCAAACCGGCGCCATTATTTTTATTGATGAAATTCATAATTTAGTGGGCGCAGGTTCTGCAACAGGCGGCACGATGGATGCATCGAATTTAATTAAACCATTTTTAAGTTCAGGTGAATTGCGTTGCATGGGCGCAACAACTTACGATGAATTTAGAAATTATATTTCAAAAGATACTGCACTGTTGCGTCGTTTTCAAAAAATTGATATCAAAGAATCAAACGCAGAAGATACCATGAAAATTTTACGCGGATTAAAAACACGATTTGAATCGTATCACAATGTGAAATATTCAACTCAAGCTTTGGAACAAGCGGTTTCATTATCATCACGCTACATGAATGATCGTCATTTGCCAGATAAAGCAATTGATATTATTGACGAAGCGGGTGCATTTCAACAAATGCAAACTGTAAAAAATAAAAAACATACAATTGGAACGCACGAAGTTGAAGAAATTGTCGCGAAAATTTTGGGTATACCGATTCAACAAATTACACAAACCGATCGCGATCAATTAAAAAGTTTAGATAATCGCTTAAAACAAGCTGTTTTTGGACAAGACAAAGCAGTTGATACATTATGCGATTCGATTAAATTATCACGCGCTGGTTTGCGAAATGAAAATAAACCCATCGGATCTTTTTTAATGGCAGGTCCAACCGGTGTTGGTAAAACAGAATTATGTAAACAATTAGCAAAAGAATTAAATGTGGATTTATTACGATTTGATATGTCTGAATATTCAGAAAAACACACTGTTTCTCGATTAATTGGCGCGCCGCCGGGATACGTTGGTTTTGATCAAGGTGGCTTGTTAACTGAATCAGTCATGAAAAAACCATATGCTGTTGTGCTGCTTGATGAAGTTGAAAAAGCACATCCTGATATGTTTAATATTTTATTACAAGTGATGGATTACGGACAATTAACTGATAATAACGGCAGAAAAGCAGATTTTCGTCACGTTGTTTTAATGATGACAACGAATGCCGGCGCAGAATTTTTAGATAAAATTCCTGTTGGTTTTGCAAAAGCCGATCAAAGTGATGATAATTTAGTTGCGATCAAACAATTATTTTCACCTGAATTTCGAAATCGTTTAGATGCAGTTTTAAAATTTGGTTCATTAAAACCAGAAACCATTTTAAAAATTGTCGATAAAGATATCGCTGAATTATCTGCGCGATTACACGATAAAAAAATTACGATCAGCATTGATGATGATGCAAGAAATTGGCTTGGCAAACATGGCTACGATGAAAAAATGGGTGCGCGTCCAATGGAAAGATTAATTCAAGAAAAATTAAAGAAACCATTAGCGGATGAATTATTATTCGGTAAATTAAGCGCTGCAAATACGGAAGCGCATATTATTGTTTCGGTAAAAAATGATGAATTGGTTTGGGAAATTGAAGCGAAAAGTGGGGCATTGGTATAACCCCAACAAATTTCGCTTCTAAAAAATTATTCAGTTGCTTCCGGCGTTGGATTTTTCTTTCCGCCCGCATCACGAAAAATAATTCTGCCTTTTGTTAAATCGTACGGCGTTAATTCCACCATGACGGAATCACCGGTTAAAATGCGAATATAATTTTTGCGCATGCGACCGGAAATATGTGCATTGATAATGTGACCGTTTTCTAATTTTACTTTAAATGTTGTGTTGGGAAGCGTTTCAATAATTACGCCAGCCATTTCGATCGATTCTTCTTTTGCCATTGTCATGCCTTTATTTTAAAATTTTTTAATATTGTAGCGTGTTTTACAATGCATCTAAATATTTTTCTGCATCTAAAGCTGCCATACAACCAAATCCTGCTGATGTGACCGCTTGTCGATAAATATGATCTGCAACATCACCCGCAGCAAAAACGCCGGGAATATTAGTTGCGGTTGCGCGACCATCTTGTCCGCCATGTATTTCAATATATCCCGCTTCATTCATTTTTAATTGATCTTTAAAAATTTTTGTATTGGGGTCGTGACCAATTGCGATAAAAACACCAGTAACGTCAATATTTTCTGTCGCATTTGTTTTTACATTTTTTACGCGAATACCCGTTGCGCCGGAATTGTCACCTAACACTTCATCCAAAACAGAATCATAAATAATTTTTATTTTTGCATTATTTTTTAATTTATCGATTAATATTTTTTCTGCTTTAAATGTATCGCGACGATGCACGATTGTAACATCGGATGCAATATTCGCTAAATATAATGCTTCTTCAACTGCGGTATTTCCGCCACCAATTACAGCAACTTTTTTATTTTTATAAAAAAATCCATCGCACGTTGCACATGCTGAAACACCTTTGCCGCGAAATTTTTGTTCGGACGGAATTCCTAAATAACGTGCCGATGCACCGGTTGCAATAATTAATGCATCGCAAGTATATTCTGCGCTTTCGCCAATTAAGTGAAATGGTTTTTGTGATAATTTTACTTGTTTGATGTGATCAAAAATAATTTGTGTGTCGAAACGTTCTGCATGTTTTTGCATACGTTCCATTAATGCGGGACCTTGCAAACCTTCAACATCACCGGGCCAATTATCAACATCCGTTGTTGTCATTAATTGTCCGCCTTGTTCCATGCCGGTAATTAAAATGGGTTTTAAATTTGCGCGCGCAGCGTACACTGCGGCGGTGTAGCCGGCGGGGCCTGAACCTAGAATAATTAATTTGTGATGATTTTTTTGAGTTGTCATTTTTTTCCCGTTGAATAAATAATTCCATGCATTGTTACATATCTCGTTACAAAAATATATATGTGCATGAAAAGTGTAATGAACATACCGTCATTTTACGCTATAAAAATAGGCAAAAAATGATAAAGGCAAGGTGTTGACATTATATTATCTCTTGCGCATACTTCGCCCACTGCATGCATTTGCATGTAATTTATTTTAACTTTAATAGGAAAATTTTCATGAAAAAAGTAGTAGTAAATATTGTTAGTGCTGCAGCATTAACACTAGGCATGGCTGCCGCAACAAATGGCATGGCTGCTACTTCACAAAACTTCTCTAACCACACTTCAGGAAATGGCGCTGGCATTTTTGTTAGCGGAAATTTGGGGTATGGTACAAGTGGTTACTCAAAAAGCTATTATACAAACAGCGTTTTTGGATCACAACCAACTTCTTACAACGATGACGCCTTTGCTTGGGCAGCGAATGCTGGTTACCAGTTTAATCGTTATTTAGCGCTTGAAGCGGGTTATATTTCTTTTGGTCAGTCAAAGGCGACTAGTACTTTGCCTGCAACAATGACAAATACTTTTGGCGGATTTGATGCTGCTGCAAAAGGTATTTTACCAATCAACAATCAATTCAACGTGTTTGCAAAAGCGGGCGTAGTTGATATGCACGAAAACGTAAATCTATCGAGCGGTAGCGTTTCAGCTAACATCGGTAACGGAAATTCATGGGCTCCATTGTTAGGTGTTGGTACTGCTTACAACATTAATAAAAATGTTGCGTTGACTGTACAAGATGACTACGCGTTTCAAACACATTACAAGAAAAGTGGCACTACATACTTAATGCCATCTGCAAACGCAATCTTGGGTGGTGTAAGCTTTAAATTCAACATGTAATTTTTTGTTGAATGATTTAAATAAAGGCGTCTTCGGGCGCCTTTTTTATGTAATGCAAATTTTATTCCCGCTCACTCAATAAAAAATCCAGATGGATCTTTCTTCTCGTGTGAATTTTTTTAACGCGAGATGGTCGATTTTTTTAGGCCGTCTCAACGTGACGTCGTGACTCGTATCGACTAAAATTGACTTCGTGTCAATTTTGCCTAAAAAAATAACGACCACCTCGCTAAAAATTCAAACTCGGCGAAAGACCATCTGGATTTTTTATTTTGCTCGCTACCATCGCCGCTAATTTATTTGCAATACTCCGCTCTATTTCTTACAATACTTTTTTCCATTTCATTAATTTAATCACAGCGAGAATTTTCATGTCATATTTAATTTACAGTGTTGTTGGTTTTTTTATTTTATTATTGTTAGCCATTATTATTGTGCGCGTTAAAAAAAGATTTTTTTCAAATCGTGCGCAACATTATCCTGAGAATGAACAATTGTATGTTGGTAATTTGCCGTATCAAGTAAATGGTTTTCATTTAAAAGAATTTTTTGCGCAATTTGGTGATGTGCAAAATGTGCGATTAATTAAAAATAATAGGACAGGGCGGTCGAAAGGTTTTGCGTTTGTGACTTTTGGTAATGTAAAAGATGCGAAAAAAGCATTGGATGCAAATGGTCGCGATTTTCGTGGCAGACCGATGGTGATTCGGATGGCAAAACCGCGCGAAGAGTAGAGTGATGTTACGGAAGCCCGCGTGTAACGAGTGGAACAAGGGCGTTTTGCAGTGAGCCCAAACAAATTAACATATCGCATTAAATATATATTATAACTAATTGAAAATAAAAGGATTTCTAACGAGTTTTTTTAAGCAAACTGAAGCATTCTCAGCTATAGTTATCTTTGTAAGACCCAAAGCTCTTATACTCGAGCCAACAAAGAAACAGATGGGGATACGAATTGTTGGCACTGTGTGCAGGCCCAATTTGATTGGGAAGCCTAATGTGTCACGTCCGTCCCAAATTTTTAACAGAGCGAGCTCGATGTGTGGTGGTTTTGGGTTCCTTTATGTTTATCGCTTCGCGAGCTTACGTGGTCGCTGGCGCTTCCACTTCCATATGCTGCGATCGTTTCTTGAATCAATTCATAATCTAGTTTACCCTGACGCACTAAATCCGGAGAGATGTCTGAGTGGTTTAAAGAGCACGCCTGGAAAGTGTGTGTACGCCTTAAAACGTACCGAGGGTTCGAATCCCTCTCTCTCCGATATTCAAAAAATAAATCCAGTTTTTTAAAAAACGCGGTATTACAACGTTCTCAAATTTTGATATCTTTATCTACTTTGAATTAAAAATTTTTATTCTAAAACTAGAATAATTTATTTTTGTGTACTATAATTGAGGGGAGATGATGATGTTAAAGCAGCTGATGTGGGTTGGTTCATCTCGAGAAGACTTGAAAGAATTTCCGGAAGAAACGCAAGATGAAATTGGATATGGCTTGTATCAAGCACAGTTGGGTTTATTTCCAGATAATGCAAAACCACTGAAGGGATTTAATGGTGTATTTGAAATTATCGAAAATTTTGATAGCAATACCTATCGAGCTGTTTATGCAACGAAACTAGGTGAGTATTTATATGTTCTGCATGCATTTCAAAAAAAATCAAAAACCGGAATTAAAACACCAAAAGAAGATGTTGGATTGATTAGACAACGTTTGCAAACAGCAAAAATAATTGCAAGAGGTGAGTGATGAATAGTAAAGGCTATCATGTCGGATCAAAAAATGTATTTGCAGATTTAGGCTTGCCCAACGCTGAAGAAAGATTAGTGAAAGCAAAACTTGCATTAAAAATAAATCAAATTTTAAAAAAGAAAAAATTAAAGCAAAAAGATGCGGCGAAAATTCTGGAAGCAGATCAATCTAAAATATCATTATTAAATCGCGGTCGTTTATCATCATTTTCAATTGAAAGGTTAGTGAGATATTTAAATTTGTTGAATCAAGATGTCGACATTATTATCAAGCAATCAAAAAAACGAAGACACTGCGGATCATTTCGAGTTATAACCGCGATGACTTAAGTGTTATAAATTTCATAGGTTGATGTATCTTGTCACACGCGATTCATTATTTTTTCCAGAATATTTTCATATAGCGCGGTTAATTTTTCCAAATCATTTAAATCCGTATTTTCATCAACATGATGAATACTTTCATTGCGAAGTCCAAGCTCAACAATTTCAGCGCCCGTTGCAGCAATAAATCTTCCGTCGGATGTGCCGCCCGTTGTATTTTGTTCTGTTGTAACGTTACATAAGTGCAAAATAGAATCGCAACAAGCTTTAGTTAATGCGCCCGATTTGCTGTGAAATGGTTTGCTAGAATGATTCCATTTTATATCGTATTCCAACTGATGTTCTTCAAAAACTTTTTCAACTTTTTTTTGCAATGATTCAGCAGTACTTTCTGGCGAATAACGAAAATTAAATCGCGCAGTGAGTGAGCCCGGAATAATATTATTTGCGCCAGTGTCCGCATTAATATTATAAATTTGAAAACTCGTCGGCGAAAATAAATCTGTTTTTTTATCCCATTCTATTTTTGTTAAATGATCTAATGCTTGAAAACTGCGGTGAATAGGATTAATTGCTAAATGTGGATAGGCGATGTGACCTTGTTTTCCATGCACCGTTAATTCGCCGTGCAATGAACCGCGTCGTCCAACTTTAATCACATCGCCTAATTTTTTATTACTCGTTGCTTCACCAATTAAACAATAATTTAATTTAATATTATTTTTTTGTAAGTGTTCAACAATTTTTATTGTGCCGTCTTTTCCGGAGCCTTCTTCGTCACTCGTAATTAAAAATCCTATTTTTCCCGAATGATTTTTATTTTTTGAAATAAATTTTTCGGTTGCAACAATCATTGCAGCGAGTGCACTTTTCATATCAGCAGCACCGCGACCAAATAATTTTCCATCGCGCACCTCAGCTTCAAATGGTGATGAATGCCATTCCGATAAATCGCCAGGCGGGACAACATCAGTGTGTCCTGAAAAACAAAATAATTTTTCGCCAGTCCCGTGCGTTGCAAAAAAATTATTTGTGCCGTTAGAATTTAATTCAGTAATTTCAAAACCGATTTTTTTTAATCGATCGATTAATATTTTTTGACAGCCGTTGTCGTGCGGCGTGACGGATGAAATGTTAATTAACTGTTGCGCAAGATTTAGCGTTTCGGACATATTTTTTCCCATATACAGTTTTTAAATGATTACAGCGTAAAGCAGAAGTGTTTTTACTGCAAGAAAATTGACTTTGGTAAAATCCAAGCGTATAAAATCCTAACAAATTTAAATACATTTTTTTGAGGTGATGAAATATGAGAGAAAGATTCAACAATAACTTTAAGAAAATTGCTTTTGCGGCAGGCTTTGCTAGTCTTGCTTTGGGATACTATTTGTCGCAATCTGCAACACAAGAAGCGCCGGGTGTTTGTCCTGTTCCAACGGATGAAAGCGTAGAATTTTTCTGTCACAATATGCGTGTTCTTCAGTGTGCGATGCACGCTATTGCAAATGGAATTACAACTGGATTTTCTTCATCAGAGATTGCACTTATTAAACAACTGTATCAATATTGTCAAAATGCGGGTGATTTATTGCCACAATTACCAAGTAGTTTTGTTGGTAAGTTTGGAATGTATGCAATGGCTGTTTTACGTGGATGCGCAGGTTGTGAATTACCAGAAACACCTTCTCTGCCAACACCTTAACGGAGCAAGTCATTAATACTAGTCTTTGCGCGTGTTTTTTCGTCAACTTGTTTGATAATGACCGCGCAATATTTCGAATATTTTTTATCATCCGATGGTAATGTTCCAGAAATCACAACTGAATACGCCGGAATTTTTCCATAAATAATTTCATCAGTGACGCGATTATAAATTGGCGTACTTTGTCCTATAAAAACACCCATGGAAATCACTGCGCCTGTTTCAACAATGACACCTTCAACAATTTCTGATCGTGCGCCGATAAAACAATTGTCTTCGATAATAGTTGGATTTGCTTGTAATGGTTCGAGTACGCCACCAATTCCAACGCCACCGGAAATATGCACATTTTTTCCAATTTGCGCGCATGAACCGATTGTCGACCATGTATCAACTAATGTTCCTGAATCAACATATGCGCCGATGTTAATATAGCTTGGCATTAATATTGTATTTTCTGCAATATATGCGCCGGTGCGTGCAAAAGCGGGCGGTACAATGCGAATTTTATTTTCGCGCATTTGTGTTGCGGAAATATTTTGAAATTTCAATGGTATTTTATCAAAAAATTGTGTGACGCCATCTTGCATTATTTTATTGTCATGTGTTTTAAAAAATAATAATACCGCTTTTTTAATCCATTCGTGTGTGATCCATTGATTATTTATTTTTTCTGCAACGCGAATTTTTCCGCAATCTAATAATTTTATTGTTTCATCAATTGCATCTTTGATTTCATCAGAAACATTTTTTGGAGATATTTGATCGCGATTGGTGAATGCATTTTCGATGGTTGTTTGCAGAGCTTTCATGTTTGTATTATCCGTTAACCGTTACAGTTATTTTGCAAGTGTAAGTGTAAGTAATTTAAGATACAAGACAGTTAACGAATTTTCATTTGACGTTTTTATCGACCACAAGTATCATTCATGCCTTCGGGGTATAGCGCAGTCTGGTAGCGCGTCTGCTTTGGGAGCAGAATGTCGGGAGTTCGAATCTCTCTACCCCGATTTTAATGATTAGTGTGTGTGACCAGTGCCAAGAGCCGCGCCTGTAGCTCATCTGGATAGAGCACCGGCCTTCTAAGCCGGTGGTAACAGGTTCGAGTCCTGTCAGGCGCATTAATGTTTTCATGGTGGACGTAGCTCAGTTGGTAGAGCCCCGGACTGTGACTCTGGTTGTCGTGGGTTCGATCCCCATCGTCCACCCCATTTTTTTAGTGTACAATCAATCTATTGCTCTACATTGTGTTAATGGGATGTTCCATGTCGCAGCAAGCAGATCATTTTGCTTCCGTTGAATTAACTCATCAAGGCGCAGTATTGTCGCTAAAAGGCAGTTGGTTAATTGGTGATGTCAGTTTTGCAGATGCGTGGATAGAAAAATTAATTACAACAAATTCTATTATTCAACTTATCGACGCAACACAAATTACGCAGATGGATACCGCCGGCGCATTTTTATTATTTAATATTCAAAAAAAACTTAATAATGAAAATATTCAAGTAAAAATCGATGGGCTAAATGAAAATTTTCAATCGCTTTTAAAAGTCGTGACGCAAAAAGAAGCGATCGTTGAATCGAAACCAATTATTATTCCGCATTACAATTGGTTTTATCGTGTTGGGATTGCAACGATTAATGTCTTTAATCACACGTTAAGTTTATTCACTTTTCTCGGACAAATTTTTGTTAATATTTTAAATCTTATTCAAAAACCATTCCGAATTCAGTGGCGTTCCGTTGTTCATGAAATTGATGTCGGCGGTTATCGCGCGCTGCCCATTATTGCTGTGATGATGTTTTTAATCGGCGTTGTTGTTGCGTATCAATTGGGCGTGCAGCTGCGAACGTATGGCGCGAATGTTTACATGGTCGATTTATCGGGCGTTGCAATTTTGCGAGAATTTTCTCCGCTGATTTGTTCTGTGATTATTGCAGGACGCACAAGCACTTCTTTTGCAGCATTATTGGGAACAATGAAAGTAAATGAAGAAATTGATGCGCTGCAAACAATGGGGATGTCGCCGATCGAAAGATTAGTTTTACCAAAAATAATGGGTTTATTAATTGCGCTGCCATTACTTGTGATGTGGGGAAATATTTTTGGTTTATTTGGCAGCATGGTGATTGCAAAAAGTATGGCGGGAATTAGTTTCACTGCATTTTTAGAGCGTTTTAAAGCAGAAGTTGCGATAAAACATTTGTATATTGGTTTAGTAAAAACTCCTGTGTTTGCATTAATTATTGCAGGCATTGGATGTTATCAAGGATTTCAAGCGGAAGGCAGCGCACAAAGTGTCGGTGAGCGAACAACAAAAGCTGCGGTGCAAGCAATATTTTTAATTATTTTGGCGGATGGATTATTTTCTATTTTATTTAATTGGATGGATATTTGAGTGACTGACAACATAATCCAAGTTGAACATTTAAAAAATAATCTTGGTGGAACATGGGTTCACAAAGATGTTACTTTTTCTGTAAAGCCACAAGAAATTATTGCGATTATCGGCGGAAGCGGTTGCGGAAAAACAACTTTATTACGCAGTATTTTAAGATTATTAATACCAACAGGTGGCAATGTTTCTGTTTTTGGAACTGATGTTGTGCATGCTTCAGAAAAAGAATTATTGGAAGTGCAAAAAAGATGGGGCGTGATGTTTCAAGGTGGCGCATTATTTAGTTCGTTAACGGTGCTTGAAAATATTATGTATTTATTAGATGAATATGCTGCATTATCACATTCTTCAAAAATAGAATTAGCGCATTTAAAAATTGCAATGAGTGGATTGGAACCTGATGCTGCATATAAATATCCATCTGAATTAAGCGGTGGAATGAAAAAACGCGCAGCATTAGCGCGCGCAATTGCACTTGATCCAGAATTAATTTTTTTAGATGAACCGACTGCAGGATTAGATCCAAAAAGTGCAGGTGATTTAGATGATTTAATGCTGGATATGCGAAAAAATTTAGGATTAACGTTTGTAATGGTTACGCATGATTTAGATACATTGTGGTATGTTCCTGATCGCGTGCTTTTTTTAGGTGAAGGGAAAGTTTTAGCGGATCAACCGATGGAGATGCTACACAAAAACACTCATCCTGCGATACAATCTTATTTTAGCGGACATCGTTCGCAGGGAGATCAACATGCAGGGTAAAGTGAATTACACTGCCGTCGGCTTTTTTGTCGTCGTGCTCTCTGCATTTTTAGCGATTACTATTTTTTGGCTAAGCACAATGAGTGGTAATAAACATTATTCAACATATTTAGTTTACGTGCATGAAAATGTGACAGGATTAAGTGTTGAAAGTCCTGTGCGATTTAATGGGGTGAAAGTAGGGTATGTACAAGCAATTAATTTAGACGCGCATAATCCGAAATTAGTAAAATTAAAATTAGGCATTGCACCGGATGTGCGCATTACAACTAGCACGTATGCAATTTTAAATGAACAAGGTATCACAGGTGTTGTGTATGTAAATTTAAAAGCGGAAACAGAAACTGCGCCATTACTTACCGCAACCGCTGGCGAACCTTATCCCGTTATTCCATCCAAACCATCTTTATTAATGCAATTAAGTACTGTTTTACCCGAAGTAACAAAAGACATTCAAAATTTAAGTGCAAGCATTGCGGAATTATTAGATAAAGAAAATCAAGAATCCATTACATCATCATTAAAAAATATTTCACAAATAACGAAAGTGATGGCAGATAATTCAGCTGATTTTACAAACACAATGCAATCACTGGATAATACATTGGCGAATATGTCAGAAGCGAGCAATCATTTTCCAGAAACAGTGAAACAATTACGCAAAACATTATCATCGATACAAACATTGACTTTACATATGACAAAAGCAACCGACACAATCGACCAAACAATGCAAAATGGGCAAGCGGCGATTCATAATTTTTCAAATCAAGTGATACCAAGTGCACAACAAGCATTATCACATTTATCACAAGCGACGATGAGCATGAATCAATTAACAGATGAATTACAGCGTAATCCAAGCATGTTGGTGCGTGGAAAAGCGCCAGAGCCGTTGGGACCAGGGGAATGATATTACAGAAGCCCGCGTTGAAGTGAGCGCAGCTCACGGAACAAGGGCGTTTTGCAGTGAGCTATCTAACAACGACAAATTTTTAATTTATTATTTTATTTATTAGTAAGTTTTTTTGAGGTTAGAATGAAAACCATTACAACAATACTTTTATTTCTCACTACAATTTTTTTAGCAAGCTGCTCACTTTCACCAATTCCAACAGCACCATTATCAACTTACACAATTACTAATTGGCCGAAAAAAACAATTGTTGCGCCAAAAACTTTTTCGCGTAAAACAATTTTAGTGACAACACCGATTGCGTCGCCGGGTTATAATTCTGCTGCAATGATTTATGTAACGATTCCATATCAATTGCGCGCATTTGCAGATCACAGTTGGATTGCGCCGCCCGCACAATTATTATTGCCGTTAATAGCGAATCGATTGCGCGCAACAGGTGATTTTCGTGCAGTTGTGACATCACCTTTTTCGGGTGTTGCAAATTATCAGCTCAATACACAATTATTAACATTGCAACAAGAATTTTTGCAACCGGTGAGTCGCGTGCGATTAACAATGGAAGCAACATTAATTAATACTGCAACTGATCGTGTGATTGCAAGTCGTGTGTTTGAAGCAGTTATTCCTGCGCCAGATAATAATCCTTACGCTGGCGTGCTCGCGACAAATGCTGCTGCGCATCGTATTGTAAATCAGATTGCGAGATTTGTAGCGGAGCGAGCGAGCATGAAATTACCGTCTTAAATGACTATTATGAATTTCATTCATTGTCTGTTCCAGATTTTGCAATACGTCTGTTGCGGCTGGTGCTTGAAAAAATCCAGGGGATTTCCATAGTGCATGTAAAGGCGATTGTTTATCCAATGCTGCAATTTTTACAGCACAATACAAAAAAAATAATTCTGTGGGGGCTGAGTAAAGAGAATAACCAACTTGACTGAGAAAATATAGTTCGCGCAAAAATTCGCTATGTCTGTCTTGAAGTGATTTTTTCTTATCTAATAATATTTCTTGGAGGTTATCAATGTTGTCATGTGAATCCAGAAGTTTTAAGTCAAATACATCATTTCCTGTTGGTTTCTGTTCACCGCGTTGTACTTGCAAAAAATATTGATAATATTCCCACTGATCTTGCCCATCATGATACCACTCAAAAAAAGCCCTAGTTGGAATATCGATTGGCCGATGGTTCTGTTGAGTGTATTCTAGCAATGTTGCTCCAATTTTCAGAAATGCTCTTTCTTTTGCAGCGTAAAATTCGGGATGCAATGCGCGATGCTGAGTCTGTATTTCTTTTAGTTCAGCAGGCGAATGATCAAGCATAAAAGCGGTTTCTTCGAGATTAATTTTTCTATCAGTGATGTGGCTATCCGTTGACGCTAAAATATCTAAAATATTTCGATAGACTGGAATGCATTCGACAGTCTGATTTGATGGATTGAAAATAACAAGGTCTCGATAATAAACACCAAGACGTGCGTGTGCTGAAAAACGTGCGACATCTTCGGGAAGTGGTGCATGCATAATTTGTTTTTCTGCGACAAAAGAATCACCTCTGCAATTTTGTAATGTCTTTAATTTTGTTTGAACATCAGTCGGATTGCTAAGATCAATGAAAAAATTCTTTCTTCCATCTGACCCATTCCCTTTCACAACAATTTTTTCACCCACTGAAAAAAATTTTTCCACAGTGGCGAAATTTTCTTGATCCACGTCATAATCTATCACCATGAATTTTGGAACATATGGTGTGCTCTTCAGTAATATTCTTTGTAATGCCTTATTGTTGTTTAATTGATTTGCGAGATTTAATACAAACCCAGATTGATATCGCTTGGAAAAATACTGTTGCTATTGTGTGTGTCTTGTTTGTGTCTGTATTTCCTTGAGCGTTTTTTTCTTGTCGAATACATTTTTAAAAAGTTGAGACATCGCGTCTTGCACTTCATAACAAACCAGTTGTCCATCTGGACCCATGGAGTAATCTATTACAAACGCAAATGATATTTCTTTATGACCGCATCTCATCCAGCCATTATAGTACACTTATATTAAATAAATATTAATTAATAAAATCAATATGTTAATTTACAAATTCTCAACAAAATTAACTTGATTTCCACCATTTTGCTGACTGATTTTTAATGCACGTTCAACGCCGCTTAATACAATATCAGCTTCCATTTCTTTTGTAGCATTTTCTGGAATTGCCGCAACACCAAGTGAAATAGTAACAACGCGATGTGTAGCATCTTTGTGATGTTGTATGCTTAATTTTTCTAAATTCGCGCGTAAATATTCTGCTGCTTTTAACGCTTTTTCTAAATTATTATGCGGAAGTAAAATAACAAAACCATCATTTTTAAAGCGTGCTAAAAAATCTGTTTTGCGTCGTAAAAATGTTTTTAATGCAGTTGCAACTTGACGTAAACATTCATCGCCTTTTTGAATACCATACTTTTCGTTGTAATCTCGAAAATGATCTATATCAACCATGATAATAGCAGCAGCATAATGATGACGTGCAGCGCCGCTGAGCTCACCTTTCAATAATGTTAAAAATGTTTGTCGATTGGTAACGCCAGTGATGGGATCAATTTGTGATTGTTCGAGTAATACTTTTTGTGCTTCTTTATGCGCAGTAATATCGCGTCCAACTGCAAATATGTGTTGATTATCTATATCAACATGACATTTCCAATCAATGGAGCGCACAAGATTATTTTTTGTGTGAAATTCTGTTTCGAATGTAATAGAGCGAATACCCAATCTTATTTTTGAAAATGCTTTTTCAATATTCGCGATATCGGTTGGCGACGTAGTGAATTTTTCGAGTGTTTGTCCAACAACATCTTTCACTGACCATCCCAAAATAGTTTCAAATGCAACATTGGCTTCTAAAATTTTATGCGTGTTTTGATTGATCACACAGAATAAATCAATGGGAACATCAAAAAAGTGTGCTTTAAACTCATTTAGGTTAGTGCTCATACACAGCTTCCCGCTTGTACCGCATCAAGATGCGTTATCCTATTGATTTAATTTTAAGTATAGGTATCGTTACTGTACTTTGCAAGCAAGTAAAAGACTTGTCAACCTAGCGGATATGGTGTTCAATAGTCCGCTTTATGATAGGCGAGAGTGGCGGAATTGGCAGACGCACTGGATTTAGGTTCCAGCGGGGCAACCTGTGAGAGTTCGAGTCTCTCCTCTCGCAATGAAGTTACAGAAGCCCGCGTTGAAGTGAGCGCAGCTCACGGAACAAGGGCGTTTTGCAGTGAACTCAAACAAAGCATCACAAGTAAAATAAACGAGGTTGTCACAATGTCCGGAACAATACAGAAGTTAGAAGGTTTAAAAAGACAATTAGCGATCACAGTTTTGGCTGATGATTTTAGCAAAGCGTATCAAAAAAAGATTAATGAAGTAGCAGGTAAAGCGCAAATCAAAGGATTTCGTCCTGGAAAAGTGCCGGTTAATGTTGTCGAACAAAAATTTGGTCGTGGCATTTTGCATGAAGCAGCAGCTGAATTAATTGATTCAACTTTTCAAACACAAATTCAAGCACAAAAAATTAAAATTGCTGGCATGCCACAAATTGATTTTGATCATGAAAAACTAACTAAAAATACATCGTTTAATTACACAGCGAAATTTGAAGTATATCCAGAAATTCATTTAAAAGATTTAACAGATATTGCATTTGAATCTGCAAGTGGCGAAGTAACAGATGCTGATGTTGGCAGCATGCTAATACAATTACGCACACAACATGCAGAATGGATTGATGTTGATCGCGCATCAAAATTGGGTGATCGTCTTGAAATTGATTTCGACGGCACGATGGATGGCAAACCATTAGAACAAGGCAGCGCAAAAGGCTCGAAATTAGTTTTGGGTTCAAAAAGCATGATTCCCGGCTTTGAAGAAGGTCTGGTTGGTGTGAAAAAAGGTGAGAAAAAGACGCTAGACATTTCTTTTCCAAAGGAATATCACGTTGAAGCATTGCGCGGAAAACCGGTAAAATTTGAAGTAACCGTTCATTTGGTGCAAGAACCTAAATTACCAGCTTTAGACGATGATTTTGCCAAGAAAGTCGGCGTTGCAGATGGCGTTGAAGCGCTAAAAAAACAAGTTAAAGAAAAGATGCAAAAGGAATTGAATGACGCAGCGCATGCTCATTTAAAGCAGACCGTATTGGATAAACTCATGGCGTTAAATCCTGTTGAAGTGCCAGGTGCTTTGTTAGATGCTGAAATTGCGCATTTACAAAATATGACGCGTCAACAAATTCGTCAATATCGTCGCGAATTATCAGATGATGATATTAAAAAATTTCCATTAGCGCGCGAACCGTATGTTGAAGATGCAAAAAAACGCGTGATTTTAGGCTTATTATTAGCAGAAGTAATTCAAGCTGCAAAAATTCAAGTGGATCAAAAAAAGGTTCAAGAACGCTTAAAAGAAATGGCGGCGAATTACGGTAATGTTGATGAAATTTTGCCATTGATTCTTAAAAATAAGCAAATGGTGTCAGATGTTGAAGCATTTGTTTTGGAAGAACAAGCGATTCAGCTTTTGCTCAGCAAAGCGCGTGTTTCTGAAACGAAAAAAAGTTATGATAGTATTGTAAGTGGAAATAAATAAGGAAATCTCATGAACGAACGAAACAATTATTTAGTCCCCATGGTCGTCGAACAAAGTGGTCGTGGCGAGCGCGCTTATGATATTTATTCACGATTATTAAAAGATCGAATTATTTTTTTAGTTGGGCAGGTTGAAGAAAGCATGGCGAATTTAGTGGTCGCGCAAATGCTTTTTTTAGAATCTGAAAATCCAGAAAAAGATATTTCGTTATATATTAATTCGCCGGGCGGTGTTGTAACAGCAGGCATGGCAATTTATGATACGATGCAATTTATTAAACCTGATGTGCGCACATTATGCATCGGACAAGCAGCCAGTATCGCAGCATTATTATTATCATCAGGCGCAAAAGGTAAACGTCATTGCTTACCCAATTCAATGGTGATGATTCATCAAGTTGCTGGTGGTTATCAAGGTCAAGGCACTGACATTCAAATTCACGCAAAAGAAACACAACGCGTGAGTGATATGATTTCAGAAATTTTAGCGAGCAACACTGGACAACCAATCGATAAAATTAACAAAGATACTAATCGCGATTATTTTATGCCCGCAGCAGAAGCGAAAAAATATGGATTGATTGATTCAATCTACGTTGAACGTGGCAAGGAAGTGTGACTCGGATAACGAATAACGCATAACGGATAACGAACATATGACCGACAACAAAACCCCCAATCGCAACGAAACCTTATATTGTTCTTTCTGCGGAAAAAGTCAGCACGAAGTAAAAAAATTAATTGCTGGTCCATCCGTATTTGTTTGCAATGAATGCATAAATTTATGTAATGACATTATTCGCGAAGAAGAATTAACAGATGTTGTTGCGCCTGAAAAAAAATATTTACCCAGCCCAAAAGAATTGCATGCGCAATTAGATCAATACGTCATTGGTCAAACCGATGCAAAAAAAATATTATCAGTCGCAGTTTATAATCACTATAAAAGATTACAACATCGCGCATCAAATGATGATGTTGAATTATCAAAAAGCAATATTTTATTTATCGGTCCAACCGGTTCTGGAAAAACATTATTAGCACAAACACTCGCGCGCATTTTAAATGTGCCATTTGCAATTGCAGATGCAACAACATTAACTGAAGCAGGTTACGTCGGCGAAGATGTTGAAAATATCGTGCAAAAATTATTACAAAAATGCAGTTATGATGTTGAAAAAGCACAAACAGGCATCATATACATTGATGAGATCGATAAAATTGCACGCAAAACAGATAGTCCGTCATTAACGCGTGACGTTTCTGGCGAAGGTGTGCAACAAGCTTTATTAAAATTAATTGAAGGAACAGTTGCGGCAATTCCGCCACAGGGTGGACGCAAACATCCGCAGCAAGAATATTTGCAAGTGGATACAACGAATATTTTATTTATTTGCGGCGGTGCATTTGCAGATTTAGATAAAATTGTGCAACAACGCACAGATGAAAGTGGAATTGGTTTTGCGGCAACCGTTAAAACAAAAAATAAAACAGCGGATATAAACATAATTAAAAAAGTGGAAAATCAAGATTTAATTAAATATGGTTTAATTCCAGAATTTGTGGGTCGTTTGCCCGTGATTTCAGTATTAGAAGAATTGGATGAAAATGCTTTACTTGAAATTTTAACGAAACCAAAAAATGCACTGACAAAACAATATAAAAAATTATTTGAATTTGAAGGTGTCACTGTTGAATTTCGCGAAGATGCATTACATGAAATTGCAAAACAGGCGATTGAAAGAAAATCAGGTGCGCGTGGTTTGCGATCGATTGTCGAACATGCATTGTTGGACGTAATGTATGAATTGCCATCAATGCCAGGTTTAAAACAAGTGGTGATTGATAAGAATGTCATTAAGACAAAATCAAAACCGTTGTATGTTTATGAAGATGAGAAGAAAGCGGGGTAAAAAATGTTATCAGTTATCCGTAATCCGTGATCCGTGTCTGAGGTTTAATATATTGCAAACCATAATTTAAATACGGATTACAGATTGCGGATAACGGATAACGAATTAACAAGGAATAGAGCATGACACCAAAATCAAAAAAACCATCCGAAACCACCACACCAAACGAAATGACATTACCCTTAATTCCACTGCGCGATGTCGTCATTTATCCACACATGGTCATTCCATTGTTTGTAGGTCGCGCTGAATCAATTAAAGCGCTTGAATCTGCGATGACGCAAGATAAACAAGTTGCGTTGGTAGCGCAAAAAAATGCATCCGTTGATATTCCCGCAGAAACAGATTTATTTTCTGTCGGCACGGTTGCAACAATTTTGCAAATGTTGAGATTACCTGATGGCACGGTAAAAGTTTTAGTTGAAGGTGTTTCGCGTGCGCGTGTTTTAAGTTTTTTACCTGTTTCTGAAGAGTTTCCATTTATGCGTGTGCAATTAGAAGTACACGCAGAAAAAGAAATCACAGAAGATCCAGAAGTCACTGTCACGATGCGCAATATCACCGCGCAATTTGAGCAATTAGTAAAAGCAAATAAAAAAATTCCGCCGGAATTAATTACATCTGTGCGTAATATGAAAGCGCCTGCGCATTTTGCAGATAGCGTTGCAGCACATTTAACAGTGAATATTGATTCACGTCAGAAAATTTTAGAAGCATTTGATGTGAAAGCGCGTTTATTATTATTGCGTGATTTAATCGCGCAAGAATTAGAATTATTAGAAGTTGAAAAAAGTGTTCAAACACGCGTAAAACAACGTGTTGAAAAAAGCCAGCGTCAATATTATTTAAGTGAAAAATTAAAAGCGATTCAAGAAGAATTGGGCGAATTAGATGAAGGTACGCCTGCCGATGAATTAAAACAAATTGAAAAAAATATTGAAAAAGCAGGAATGACGAAAGAGGCAAAAGAAAAAGCAAAAGCGGAATTAACAAAATTGCGAATGATGCCGCCGATGTCTGCGGAAGCAACCGTCTGCAGAAATTTTTTAGAAGCATTGCTTGCTGTTCCCTGGAAAGAAAAATCAAAAATTAATATGGATTTAAAAGCAGCGGAAGCTGTTCTTGAAAAAGATCATTATGGTTTAAAAGAAGTAAAAGAGCGCATTTTAGAATATTTAGCAGTGCAATCGCGCGTGAAAAAATTAAAAGGCCCTATTTTATGTTTAGTTGGACCTCCGGGTGTTGGTAAAACATCTTTGGGGCAATCCATCGCAAATGCAACAGGTCGTGAATTTGCACGAATTGCATTAGGTGGTATTCGTGATGAAGCAGAAATTCGCGGACATCGTCGCACTTATATCGGCGCGATGCCTGGAAAAATTATTCAACGCATGATGCGTGCAAAAGTGCGTAATCCACTTTTTATGCTAGACGAAGTGGATAAAATGGCAGTTGATTTTCGTGGCGATCCCGCATCAGCATTACTAGAAGTATTGGATCCTGAGCAAAATAATAAATTTAACGATCATTATTTAGAAGTGGATTATGATTTGTCTGATGTTATGTTTATTGCAACGGCAAATTCTTTAAATATTCCACCGGCATTATTGGATCGCATGGAAGTCATTCGTTTGCCAGGTTATACCGAAGAAGAAAAATTACATATCGCAGAAAATTATTTAGTTCCAAGACAAATCGAACAAACTGGTTTGAAGAAAACTGAAATTCATATTTCAGATACTTCAATTCGCGAAATTATTCGCAGTTATACACGCGAAGCGGGTGTGCGAAGTTTGGAAAGACAAATTGCAAAAATTTGCAGAAAAGTTGTGCGTCAAGCTGTTACGAATCGTAAAGACAAAACGAAAAAAGAATGTATTGCAGTGACGGTGCGTAATTTAGAAAAATATTTAGGCGTTCCAAAATTCCGTTATGGTTTAGCAGAAGAAAAAGATCAAATCGGACAAGTAACTGGATTGGCTTGGACAGAAGTCGGTGGTGAATTATTAACGATTGAAGCGCAAGTTATCGCAGGTAAAGGTAAATTATTACATACCGGAAGTTTAGGTGATGTAATGAAAGAATCAATTAACGCAGCGATGACAGTTGTGCGAAGTCGCGCACCATTATTTGGAATTGAAGATACTTATTTTCAAACAAATGATTTTCACGTACACGTTCCAGAAGGCGCAACACCAAAAGACGGTCCAAGCGCGGGAATTGGAATGTGCGTTGCCTTAGTTTCTGCAATGACACATATTCCTGTTCATGCTTCTGTTGCAATGACCGGTGAAATTACTTTACGCGGTGAAGTGTTACCAATCGGTGGATTAAAAGAAAAATTATTAGCAGCAATGCGCGGCAATATTAAAACCGTTATTATTCCGCAGGAAAATAAGCGTGATTTAAAAGAAATTCCAAAAGAAGTTTTAGATGCGCTTGATATTCATCCTGTGCGTTGGATTGATCAAGTGTTTCAATTAGCGTTGGAACGTTTACCAACTGCAATTCGCAAAACTCCGGAAATTAAAAAACGTGTTCCGCCAAAAGCGAAGGCGAATAAATCAAGGCATGCGACGCATTGAATGTTATTCGTAATCCGTAATCCGTTATCCGTGTCTGAGGTTTGGTATGGTGCAAACTATGATTCAAATACGGTGATTGTTGATAATAGTTTGAATTTAAATCTACCTCCGATACGGATCACGGATTACAGATAACGGATAACGAATCACATGAACAACACTCACATCGCCGAAACCGCTTTAAACAAGCTAAAATCATTACACGTCGACGCCGCAGAAATTTCCATCGGCGAAACAAAAGGTTTTTCTGTTTCTGCGCGTTTAGGTGATGTTGAAACACTTGAACATTATCTCGATAAAAGTTTTTCTGTTACAGTATTTCAAAATCAATGCACGGGTTCTGCATCGAGTTCCGATTTTTCAATTGAATCCATTAACGCAACGATTGAAAAAGCCTGCACCATTGCAAATTTTTCAAGCCCTGATCCATTTGCAGGATTAGCAGATCCAAAAAGATTAGCAAAAAAAATTCCAGATTGTGATTTATACCATTTTTGGAATATCACACCGCAAGAAGCAATTGAGCTCGCAATCGCCTGCGAAAAAAAAGCCTTAAATTACAGCAAAAAAATTGTAAATTCAGAAGGTGCGAATGTTAGCACAATTAATTCAACTGGAATTTATGCAAATACGCTGGGATTTTTAGGTGAATTTCAGGTGAGCGAACACAGTATCAGTTGTAGCGTTGTGGGAAGTGATGATCAACAAATGCAACGCGATTATGAATATACTGTTGCTCGAAATCCCGCTGATTTATTATCAATTGATTTTGTTGCAGAACATGCAGCAGAAAAAACAATTAAACGATTAGGTGCGAGAAAAATAAAAACACAAACCTGTCCTGTTATTTTTGAAGCGTCTGTTGCAAAATCTTTACTACATCATTTTGTGCAAGCCATCAGCGGTGGAAATTTATATCGTCAATCTTCATTTTTATTAAACATGCTCGGAAAGCCTATTTTTCCAGCGTTTATTAACATTTTTCAACAACCCCATTTATTATCCGCAATGGGAAGCGCTGCATTTGATCAAGAAGGTGTTGCAACCGTTGATCAACATTATATTAAAAATGGTGAATTAGTGAATTACGCATTAGGCAGTTATTCTGCGAGAAAATTAGGAATGCAATCAACTGGAAATGCCGGCGGTGTTTTTAATTTTTCAATTTCAGATACTGATGTAACGTTACAACAGTTGATGAAAAAAATGCACCGCGGATTATTAGTCACCGAATTAATGGGACAAGGATTAAATATTACTACCGGCGATTATTCCCGCGGCGCATCTGGTTTTTGGATTGATAACGGTGAAATACAATTTCCCGTCGAAGAAATTACGATCGCAGGAAATTTAAAAAATATATTCGCCGATGTTGTTGCAATTGCAAATGACACTGACACTCGCAGTTCCATTCGCACTGGATCAATTTTAATTGATCACATGACGGTGGCGGGGGATTAGTGCGCCCCTGTCAATCAATTGACGTGAGGCATCCCGCCAACTTTTCCTCCTCGAGGGTCTGGAATTGGGCATGATCCCATGCATGGAAATTTAGAATCAGTGCAATTGATATGGATAGTGTTACCATTTCGATTCATGTAAGTCTGTCTGCCAACACAATTGCTGGTTGTACTACGATCCATATCAAAATATCCCACATCTGGATTGTACAAGTATATGTTACCCAATTGATAATTTTTAGTTATCGTTACAGGCATTACTCCTGCGCCAGGTATTGTTTGTGGAAAGACATATACATCGCCCTGAATGCCTTGACCTTCTCCGCCACCAGTATAAATTTGAAAACAACGAGTCTCCTGTGGTCCCATAGTTATTGTGAATGCGCCCGATGGTGCATAGTTAGAACCATTCACATAAAAGTCAATAAAATAGATAATGCCAGCATCAGGATTGTCCTGATGAACAATTTGCCAATTATAGAGTTGAATTGTGTATGGGGTGTTATTTGTTATGCATCCAGTATCAGAAGGAAACACCATCGTGATTGGAAACAACACAATCGATATTACGCACCCAATCCATATTTTCTTGAATTTCATACGCACCTCTTCTGTATTATCCTTATGTGAAATGAACGGCATTCGTAAAATATAGCTCACGATTTGAAAAGTGAATGAAGGTTAAGACTATAATTTCAATATATTTCATAATTACTTGATAAAAAACAAGATAAATATTCTTGCGAATGTTTTTGCGCATATTGCTTTTATATAATCTATAATATATAATATAGATATAAAATCGGAGATGCGACAATGACAGCAAAAGTAATGTTTTCTTTTTCAGACCAATTGGTGGCACGAATGAGGGCAATTATACCGGCACGAGAACGCAGCAAAGTCATTGCAGCGCTTTTGGAAAAAGAAATTATTGCGCGAGAAAAAAATCTTTTTTTGTGTGCTAAGTCACTTGAAGAAAGCACTGCTTTAAATGCAGAAATAGAAACATGGGATACAGAATTTAATCGGGATGGATTGGATGACAAATAATTTTAAACGTGGCGATGTGTATTTGGTTGAAGAACATTTGACGCAAGGTAGCGAGCAAAAGAAAACGCGTCCTTGGGTTTTGGTCGGCGCTTCGCCCATTAATGCCGCGCGTCGCACGGTAATTGCAATTCCATTATCAACACAAGCTCCAGAAAAACCGCCGCTCAGTATTAAAATTCATTTTAATAATTACAATGTGTGCGCAGTGCTTGATCAACTTCGTGCGCTTGATAAAAAAAGATTTATTCATTTCGAAGGTATTTTATCAGTTTATGAAATGAATTTAATCGATGAAGCGCTACGTCAAGTACTTGCATTATAAAAAACACAAAACTCATAATAAATTTTCATTAAAATCTCGCTCACAAAAATTACTCACATTTCTTGATTGCTTTCTCACAAAAACTTCGTTACAGTTCGCCTGCTTTTTTTATTGTAAAATTTGTTATGGAGAAAACAATGTTAAAAACAATCGTAAAAACGGGCGCAATTGTATCGTTGGTTGCATTGACAGCAACTGCATTTGCAGGCGGTCCAGATCATATGGCATTAGCATCAACAACAGCACAGCCATCTAATCAAACAGGCTTTTTCTTAGGCGCAACAGCAGGAATGGGTACGTTCAACACAGACGAAACATTCACTGCCGGCGGCACTACAGCAAGCATCAGAAACGGTGTTAATTCTTTCTTGGGTGGTTTGTTAGGCGGTTATCAAACTGTATTTAGCAACAATCTTTATCTCGCGATCGTTGGTAATGCAATGTATAACAGCTTGAATGCGAATTTAATCACGCTCTCAACAACTAACATCTCCAGCATTAAAAATAATTTCCAAGGTGGCGCTGCTGTGCATTTTGGTAAACGTATGGGTACTGCAACACCATATTTAAGTGCTGGTGTTGAAGCAGGTAGTTGGAAATACAGCATACCTGGTTTTTCAACCACAAAAACATTGGTTGGACCACTCGCAGGTGTTGGTGTGATGTTTGATGTATGTCACCACTGGAATGCTGGTTTGGAATACGACTACACTTGGTACAGCAATATTAATCTTGGTAGTGGCGCTACAACTGGTAAGCTCAAAAATGCACAAGGCCAAGCAATGGCATACGCTACTTACTTGTTCAACTAGGACTTTACATTGTCATGATGACAGAAAAACACCTTGCTCTATTACCGACGGAGCAAGGTTTTTTCGATACTACCTCCCACGCTATAAATTTATTTTGTTTATTTACTACGCGATTTTGAACAAAAAATTTCGCCGTTAATTAAAGTACTGTAAAAAACACAAAACCCGTATATAAATCCCGATTGCTTTGTGAAATAATACCCGTAAATTTTTTTAACGTGGAGCATGGAAATGAGCGAAGATAAAAGCAAAGCATTAAGCGCAGCATTAGCACAAATTGAAAAACAATTCGGCCGCGGCGCGATTATGAGTTTGGGTGATGATAAAACAGCGCCTGATATTGATGTTATTTCCACTGGCTCGCTCGGATTGGATGTTGCATTAGGAATTGGCGGTTTGCCGCGCGGACGCGTTGTTGAAATTTACGGTCCTGAATCATCTGGGAAAACAACTTTAACATTACAAACAATCGCAGCTTGTCAAAAAGCAGGCGGAACAGCTGCATTTGTCGATGCGGAACACGCATTAGATTTAGCTTATGCAGAAAAATTAGGTGTTGATTCTAAAACATTATTAGTTTCGCAACCAGATACTGGCGAACAAGGTTTAGAAATTACAGATATGTTGGTTCGATCTGGCGCAGTTGATATGGTTGTCGTCGATTCAGTTGCTGCATTAACGCCGCGCGCTGAAATTGAAGGCGACATGGGCGATTCACATATGGGTTTGCAAGCACGATTAATGTCACAAGCGCTTCGTAAATTAACTTCTAATATTAAAAAATCAAACACACTCGTTATTTTTATTAATCAAATTCGCATGAAAATAGGCGTAATGTTTGGTAATCCAGAAACAACAACGGGCGGTAATGCATTAAAATTTTATGCATCAGTGCGTTTAGATATTCGCAGAACTGGCGCAATTAAAAAAGGTGAAGAAGTATTAGGAAATGAAACGCGCGTGAAAGTGGTGAAAAATAAAGTTGCGCCACCATTTCGTCAAGTTGATTTTGAAATTTTATACGGCGAAGGAATTTCTCGCGAAGGTGAATTAATTGAATTAGGTGTGGCAAATAATATTGTTGAAAAATCCGGCGCGTGGTACACATATCAAGGCGCGCGAATTGGGCAAGGCAAAGATAACGTACGCGATTATTTAAAAGAAAATAAATCCATCGCGCAAGAAATCGAAAAAAAATTGCGTGATATTTTGTTGCCTGGAAAAACAACTGTGGATGTTGCAACAAAAAAATCAAAATCAAAAGTTGCGATGGAAGAAGATGATTTGATCGAAGCATAAGCATGAAGAGATGGAGCGATGCATGAGCTGGCGCGGCGTTACAGAAGCCCGCGTGAAACTCGTGCAGCGAGTGGAACAAGGGCGTTTTGCAGTGACCCAACTTACAGCGATGGAAGTGGAAGCGCCAGCGACCACGCCGATATATGAGTGTTCGTAAAAAAGCAATTGATTATCTATCCCGCCGCGAACATTCACGTTTTGAATTAAAACAAAAACTATTAGTAAAAAATTTCCCCGAAAAAGAAATCGAAACCGAATTAAATTTTTTATCCGAAAAAGATTTACAAAGCGATTCACGTTTCGCTCACGCATACGTACGTTCCCGCAAACAAGCCGGTTTCGGCCCCATTCGCATCGCAGCAGAATTACGCGAACGTGGAGTAAATGAAAAATTAATTGCAGAAGCAGTCGATGCACATTCTGCTGATTGGCAAACACAATTACTCACTGTCTGGAAACATAAATTCGCAAATCCACCCAAAAACCAAACTGAAAAAGCAGAACAATTTCGTTTTTTATCCTATCGTGGATATAGTTTTGAAATAATTAATATGCTATTTCACGCTTAAAAACACGGTATTGACAGAGAATTTTTTTGTGCCATAATTACATCACAACTCCCCCTAGGAATTTCCTCCTAGGGCGCAGGGCCTCTTTTGAGGCCCTTGTTTTTTATGGAGTTGTATTATGCTTTCACAACAACGTACATCTGTTTATATAGATGGTTTTAATTTGTATTATGGTTGTTTAAAAAATTCCCCGTACAAATGGCTTGATCTTAAAATATTATTTTCTAGCTTGCTAGACGACAAACACAATATTAATGCGATACATTATTTCACCGCGCATATTTCAGATCGGGAAGGAAATCGCGAAGCAAGACAACGACAAAGATATTATTTGCAAGCAATCGCTCAATTTATTCCTGAGCTAACAATTCATTACGGACATTATCTTACTCATGAAATTAGGGCTAAAGTTGTTAACCCGCCACCCGAATTTATCAAAGTATATAAAACAGAAGAAAAAGGATCGGATGTAAATATGGCGCTGCATATTTTGAATGATGCCTGGATGAATCAATACGATTGCGCTGTGATTGTATCAAATGACAGTGATTTGACAGAAGCTTTGCGATTAGTGAAAAATCAGCATTCTAAAAATATCGGTCTTGTTTTTCCGGATGTAAATATAAACAGAAAGCCATCAAGGCAATTAGCTAGTTACGCTGATTTTATTAAGCATATCCGCCATCACCTCCTGCAAAATTCTCAATTACCTGATAAAATCCCAGGCAATAATATTATTTATAAACCAACAGGCTGGTAACAATGCCACACACAACCACCAACTCACTCCGCACCGCATTTCTTGATTATTTCAAAAAAAATAATCACACCGAAGTTCCTAGTAGTTCGCTCGTGCCGATTAATGACTCAACATTATTATTTACCAACGCCGGCATGGTGCAATTCAAAGAAGTTTTTTTAGGCGTTGAAAAAAGAAAATATACGCGCGCGGTGAGTTCGCAGCGTTGCGTTCGCGCTGGCGGAAAACACAATGATTTAGAAAATGTCGGTTACACAAAACGCCATCACACTTTTTTCGAAATGCTCGGCAATTTTAGTTTCGGTGATTATTTTAAAATCGACGCAATTAAATTTGCCTGGAATTTTTTAACAAACGATTTAAAAATTCCGCAAGAAAAATTATGGGTCACTGTTTTTCATGATGATAAAGAATCAGAAAAAATTTGGTTGGATGAAATTAAAGTAGATCCAAAACGTTTTTCTCGTTGCGACGAAAAAGATAATTTTTGGTCGATGGGCGACACAGGTCCCTGCGGTCCTTGCACAGAAATTTTTTATGATCACGGTCCATCAGTTGCAGGTGGTCCGCCAGGATCAAAAGATGCGGATGGTGATCGCTATACTGAAATTTGGAATTTAGTTTTCATGCAATTTAATCGCGATATTTCAGGACAATTATCGCCGTTGCCAAAACCATGTGTTGATACTGGAATGGGTTTAGAGCGAATTGCAGCTGTAATGCAAGGTGTTCATGATAATTATGATATTGATATTTTTCAATCTTTATTAAAAGCACTCAGCAAAATTGTAAATTGCAATGACACAAAAGCAACGCCGATGCGCGTCATCGTCGATCACATTCGCTCCGCATCATTTTTAATTATGGATGGTGTTACACCTTCAAACGAAGGACGTGGATATGTTTTGCGAAGAATTATTCGACGTGCTGCACGATATGGATTTAAATTAGGATGTGACAAACCATTTTTTTATAAATTAGTTTCTGCATTAGCAAAAGAAATGGGTGAAGCATATCCGCAATTAATTAAATCACAAAAACAAATTGAAAAAATAATTGAGCAAGAAGAAAATCAATTTGCAAAAACATTATCACACGGATTAAAAATTCTCGATAAAGAATTAGCAGAGTCAAAAACGAAAAAAATTGACGGACAATTAATGTTTCAATTATATGACACATACGGTTTTCCACCTGATTTAACAATTGATATTGCAAAAGAAAGAAATTTAACGTGGGATGATGCAGGATTTAATGCATTAATGTTAAAGCAACGCGAACAATCACAACAATCACAACAATTTAATCGCGAGCAAACTCAACAACTACACTTATCAGGTGAAACTATTTTCACTGGTTATGAAAAAATGTGTGACGAAGGAACGGTTGTGACATTGCTCAGTGATTTTAAACCTGTGAAACACTTAAAAAAAGGCGAGCAGGGCGTTGTGATATTGGATCAAACACCCTTTTATGCTGAATCAGGCGGACAAATTGGAGATTCAGGTTATCTTATTTTTTCTGGTGGAAAATTTCACGTAACTGATACACAAAAAAAGGGTACGGTTATTTTGCACGAAGGAAAAATGATTGACGGTGAATTATCGGTGAAAACAAAAGTAAAAGCGGAAGTTAATGCATCACGCGAACAAACAAAATTAAATCATTCCGCAACACATTTATTACACGCTGCATTGCGCGAAGTATTGGGTGATCACGTTGTGCAAAAAGGTTCGCTCGTTGATTCAAAACGATTGCGTTTTGATTTCTCACACACATCAGCATTAACACAAGATGAAATTTTTCAAATAGAAAAAATAATTAATCAACAAATTATGGCGAATGTTATTTCCACAACAACAATAAAATCATTAGACGATGCAAAAAAATCTGGCGCGATGGCTTTATTTTCCGAAAAATATGCAGATGAAGTGCGTGTTGTGTCGATGGGTGATTTTTCAACTGAAATTTGTGGCGGAACGCACGTTGAGCGAACTGGCGATATTGGTTTATTTAAAATTATTTCCGAATCTGCTTGTGCTGCAGGAATTCGACGCATCGAAGCAGTCACTGGTTTGCAAGCACTAGAATATATTTCTGCAGGTGAAAAACAATTGCAAAAAATTGCAGACGCATTAAAAGTTTCGCGCGAACAAATCACCGATAAATTTTCGCAAATTTTAGAACAAAATAAACAATTAACAAAAGAATTATCAAGTGCAAAACAAAAAGCAGCGCATCATAGCACAGGTTCATTATCTTCACGCGCAAAAAAAATAAAGGATGTGAATATTTTAATTGAGAAATGTGACGCTGCAGATCGTGAATCAATGTTGCATATGATTGATCAATTAAAACAGCAATTAAATTCATATATCATTTTATTAGCATCCGTTGTTGATAATAAAATTATTTTTATTGCCGCTGTCAGCAAAGATAATATTGCAAAAATTACCGCACCTGATTTATTAAAACATGCTGGTGGAAAGGGTGGCGGTCGACCTGATTTGGCGCAAGGTGGTGGAGATGATGTGGCGGGATTGTCAGATAGGTTGCGTGATGTGATAAAATGGAGTGAAAGTAAATTAAATTAAAAATCGCTCTGAAGTGAACGAGCGATAATGTAACTGAAATTATAAATTAAGCTGATGGAAAGATATGACCTGTCAACATATTTTTTTCAGTTATATTATCGCGAGTGAGAGCAGGAAACAGATTTTTTCAATGAGTAATTTTTTATGGCATTAATAATCCAAAAATTCGGCGGCACATCAGTCGGCACACTCGATCGCATTCGTCACGTCGCCGATATTATTATTGAAACACAAAAAGCGGGGCATGATGTTGTTGTCGTTGTTTCTGCAATGAGCGGCGAAACTGATCGTTTAATTCAAATGGCAAATCAATTAGCAATTAATCCTGATTCACGCGAATATGATGCATTAGTTTCAACTGGCGAATGTGTTTCCGCTGCATTATTAACAATCGCACTGCGCGAAAAAAAAATCGCAGCCTGTTCTTTAAATGGAAAACAAGCGCAAATATTTACAACTGATTCACATCGTCGCGCGCACATTAAACATATTAATCCTGATGCAATAAAAGGTTTGTTGGCAGAAAAAACAATTCCTGTTATCACTGGTTTTCAAGGCGTAAATGCAATGGGTGATATTACTACACTCGAGCGCGGCGGATCAGACACAACGGCCGTTGCAATTGCTGCCGCATTAAAAGCGGATGAATGCCAAATTTTTACAGATGTCGCTGGCGTTTACACATCTGATCCAAGAATTATTACTGACGCGCGATTATTAGATCGAATTACTTATACAGAAATGTTAGCACTCGCCAGTTTAGGCGCAAAAGTATTGCATAAACAAGCTGTCGAATTTGCAAAAAAAAATCATATTCCTGTGCGCGTTTTATCAAGTTTCGAAAATAGTACAGGCACATTAATTACCGGACACGATGCGGTAAAAAAAGCAATTGTATCCGGCGTTGCATTTGATCGCCGTCAAGCAAAATTATCTATTTTAGGCATTCCAAAACAAACTGACGCGCTCGAACAATTATTAGAATCATTAAAAAAAGCAAATTTTGAAATTGATATGACTGTGCAAAATCATTCTGCATCAAAAGATGCAATTGATTTTATTTTCACAGTGCATTTAGATGATTATCAAAAGGCAATTTTATTTTCAGAAAATATTGCAAAAAATATTTCTGCGCGTGAAATTATTGCAGATGATCAAATTGCAAAATTATCACTGGTTGGATTAGGAATGAAATCACACGCGGGCGTTGCATCGAAAATTTTTCAAGCATTAGGTTCTGAAAATATTCCGATTTATTTAATCACATCAACTGAAGCAAAAATTTCTACGATCATTGACGAAAAATATCTTGAAACGGGCGCACGGTTATTACATAGCGCGTTTGAATTAGCAAAAAATTGAAATAATCACATTATCGTTCGGTCATTTAAGAAAAACTTCTAACCCATTGATTTAAATATACCAGCAAAAACCCAGCAATATACTACACTTAAATCTGTATCCATTAGGAAAAGGAGGACAGTATGTTGATTTTAACGAGACGCATCAGCGAATCGATTATTATCGGTGATGATGTGAAGATTACAGTGCTTGGCGTAAAAGGCAACCAAGTGCGTTTAGGTGTTGATGCGCCAAAAACAGTTTCTGTGCATCGTGAAGAAATTTACGAGCGCATTAAAAATGAAAAAGAAAATGGTGGTGCTGTTGATACAAAACATCATGAAGAATAATGATCGATGATTAGTTGACAAGAAGATGCGCGCAAATCAAGCATGAACACACACATCAAATCATTGCATTTCTAATAAGTTTGATTATAGTGTCAATAAATAATTTTAATGACACGCAGGAAAAAATACCATGGCAAAAACAGTCGACGAGTTAACAGTTTCTTACACAGAAGACGGCATCGAAACCGTCAAAGAATTAGACAAAGTAATTTTAACAAAGGGTGCATGGTCAACCATTATTTTTCGTTTGCAAGATTGGGACCGAAAAAAAGAAGCGTACGGTCCAGACAAATATTCCATTCGTCGCTATCAAAAACGCAACGGCGAATATGCATTGCGTTCTAAATTTGCTATTTCTAGCAAAGATCAAGCAACACAATTAATTGAAGTATTAAATAAATGGATGGCGAAGTGATTTGTTTATTTTTTTAATTGCGGTGTGATATATAATCAGGGATGAATATGATGCATTTTAAAATTCTAGAAATATTTCTCATCATATTATTTATAGCTTTAATAGTAACAATCATTTTTCGCCATGCTCATATTCCAATTATTTTAGGTTACGTGCTTGTCGGAACGTTAGTTGGCCCTAACGTGTTGGGTTGGTTGCAGAACACGCAAGCTATCAAAGACTTTGCTGAATTTGGTGTTGTTCTACTCATGTTTACTGTCGGACTAGAATTTTCATTGCCAAAGTTATTTTCATTATGGCGGCCTGCATTTATTTTAGGTAGTCTTCAAATATTCTTTAGCAGTGTCATTACAGTGATAATCGGCATATTGCTTAACATGCCATTGGCATCATCAATTGTCATTGGCGCTATTGTTGCGATGTCTTCAACAGCGATCGTTACGAGACAACTTCTCCATCAAAATGAAATAAATACAAAACATGGTGAAAATGCAATTGGTATATTATTATTTCAAGATCTTGCTGTAATTCCCATTTTGATATTAATGACAAGATTATCAGCAAACGATAATCAAGCTATTTGGCTAACATTGTTATTATCATTTACAAAAGGTGTCATTGCTATTGCCGTCATTCTTGCGTCGGGAAAATGGATATTAAAACCATTATTGAGACTGATAGCAGGAACTCAGATGATTGAATTATTTACGCTGGGCGTTTTATTTGTTTCTATAGGTGCAGCATGGTTTACTAATTTTTTAGGATTGTCTTATGCGTTAGGTGCATTTTTTTCGGGAATCATGTTAGCAGAATGCGAACTCAAAGAAAAAATTAATGCAGAAATACGGCCTTTTCGTGATGTGCTACTGGGTTTGTTTTTTATTTCAATCGGAATGTTAGTGAATGTCACGACGTGGCCAACAACATGGCACTGGATTTTATTGCTTGTTCTAGGGTTGATGATTGGAAAAGGTCTGCTTATTACTGTATTAAGTAAATTTTTTAAAGACAACATTGTTACGGCTCTTCGCACTGGATTAATATTAGCTCAAGGCAGTGAATTTGGATTTGCCATTTTAACTATAGCGCTTTCTCATCATCTGCTACCTGAAAATTGGGGACAAGTAATACTTGCAGCGTTACTCATTTCTTTTGTATTGACACCGATAATTGTGCGTTACAATAAAAAAATTGCGGAGTGCTTGATTGCAAAATCAGTGCTGAGATTATAAGAAAGATAAAATAATTAAATCAGCTGCGACAAAAACGTCATCAGCGGCACAATCACCGGTTTTTTTGCTGAAAAACAATCAATATCAACAAATGATTTTTTCAACACCGCTTGAAATGCATGTGGCGCTTTGATTTGTTGTTGATGATAAATTAAATTTTGACTTAAGTTTTCATCGCTTGATTTTATTTCAACTAAAAACCATGGTGCATTATCGCGCGTCACTAAAAAATCCACTTCACGTTTTTCTTTATCGCGCAAATAATGCAATTTATATTCGCCAAAACCAGCATCAGTCCAATATTGAACTGCTTTATGCAAATGAGATGCAGCAAAATTTTCAAGTCGTGCACCTTCATCTTTAATTTCAGACCAATCCCAGCAATATATTTTTGGCTCTTTCACCAACGATCTTTTTACATTTTTATGCCATGGTTTTATACGAAAACAATAATAAAATTCTTCCAATATATTAATCCATCGCATAACAGTATCTGCAGAAACGTGTAGTGCATTTGCTAAATTGCTATAATTAATTTGATGACTCGCCTGTTCACGCAATAACATACCCAACATTTCTATATGCGCAATATCTTGAACTTGTTTTAAACTTCGAATATCTTCTCGAAATAATTGTTGCCTGCGCAATAAATTCCATTGGGTTAAAAAACGCTTATTTTGCTTTAAATAGGGATCAGGAAATCCACCAAATTGCATTAATCGTTCACATTCTTTTTGATTTAATTTTTTGGGTTGACGAATTACATCGTCAATCGCGAAACGCTTTAATAATTCTGACACGCTGAGCGGATGCATGCGATACAACACATAACGTCCCATTAAACTATCGCCGCCTTTTTGAAAGATATTTAATTTTGCACTACCTGTTATCAAAATATGCATGCTTGATTTGTATTGATCATACAAACCCTTTAAAAAGCGTTTCCAATGTTTGTATTTATGCAGCTCATCTAAAATTAATAATGGTTTTTGCTTGTGTAACGCATGAAATTTCATTCGTTCAATGATTGCGGGAACGCCACGTAAAATAATCATGCGATCTGTTTCAATATCAAAATTCAAATAACAGTGCTGTGTAAAATGTTTTTGAAGTGTGAGCGCTACAGTCGTTTTTCCAACTTGCCGCGGACCAGCTAAAAACAGCATCTGCTCATGATGTTGGAAGTGGGTGAGAATGACTTGTTCATATAATCGTTGCATACTGACTATTATACGTAACATCGTATAATAGTCAAGACCATCTTACGCTGCATCGTATAATAGTCATATCAAGATAATGACGGTTTTGATTTAAACCAAAAACGCCGCAACAATTCCCGCAATAAATCCAAACACATGTCCTTCCCATGAAATGCTTTTATCTTGTTGTGGAAATAAACCGGTTAACATTGCGCCGAAATAATATAAGCAGGCAACGCCGACAATGACGGATAAATAATTTGGTTGATGATAAATGCCTGTTAAAATAAATCCTAAATATCCCATAATTAAAGCACTTGCACCGATGTGAATTCCATCGCGTGCAAAACACCATGTTAATATTCCTGAAATCAAAATAATAATAATTGATGCAACATAAAATGTTCTGACACCTTGTAATAAAATTAAATTTGAAAAAATAAATAATGGAATTGCATTAAATATTAAATGCGAAAAGTTTGCGTGTAAAAAAGGCGAGAAGGGGATACCGATCCATCCGAATATTTTGCGTGGCCAAATTCCTAATAAATTTAATCTGCGACGAAAAATTAAATTCAAAATATGAACTGCGAATAATAAAATAATTAAACCGATTGAAATCGGTAAATGTTGTGTTAATTCATTTGCGATTGCAGTTAAATTGTTGAGGAAATCGTTCATGTGTGCTCGCTTTCATTATGCGCTCAAACTGTCGCATGGGCTTCTGACAAATTTCTTTTCTTTATTTTTACAGTTAGCTACAGTATACTTTGCATTTATTTTACGCAAAGAGAATAATAACATTGAAAATCAATAAGTTATCAACTATTTGTATCGCGTTATTCATGTTCGTAGCTGCGCAAACGTCCAACGCTAATTATTTTAAAGCAAAACCAGCCGTACAGCATACAACACCTCAGCAAAAAGCGTTAGATGGCTTGCCTGATCCGATTTTAAAAGAAGCGATTAATGCTTATCGTTGGGCGTGGGATCATCACGAAATTCATAATCCATACATGTTAACGATTGTTGATTTTAATAAACCATCTTATGAAAAAAGAATGTGGGTAATTGATTTGCGAAATAATCATGTCATTTTTGATATGCATGTTGCACAGGGCAGGGCGTCTGGAAAAATTTATGCGACACGTTTTTCAAATCAATTTAATTCACATGAATCTTCACTGGGAATTTTTACAACGGTTGGCAGTGAATTTTATGGCGAATTTGGAAAATCAATTCATTTAACTGGATTAGAACCTGGCATTAATAATAATGCTTATAAACGAGGCATTTTAGTGCATTCGGAATGGTACGTGACGCCAAGTTATATTGATCAAATGGGTCGCGCTGGCAGAACATGGGGATGTTTTGCAGTAAATCCTGATCATATTGATCGTGTAATTGAATTAACACAAGATGGTTCCGTTTTATTTGCATACGCAACACCCGAAAAAAATGATCCGCTGGTTGATCATCGTTTATCTTATGATGGTAGAACGATGTATGAAAAAATCTTGGGAATTAATTCAAATCCTGTGGTGAGATTTTTTGAGGCGCTTTAAATCAAGATTGCCAAATAGCTTCATGTTATAAAAATCATTATGTTTTACAAATTAGCCAACTATTGGCTAATATAACCTTGTATTTTAGCCATTTTATGGCTATAATGAAATAATCAATGTAAATCAAAGTGAAACCCATAATATGTATCGAGATATAGAGCAAAACTTGTTGCGCTGGAAAAATCAACAAGACCATATGCCACTTTTATTGCGTGGCGCAAGACAAGTTGGAAAAACATTTGTTATTGAAAAATTTGGAAAAGAAAAATTTGAAAATGTCGTAACCATTAATTTTGAATTGCAGCCTGAAATGATTCGCTGCTTTGACAATCTCAATCCAAGCGAAATTATCAATGCGATTTTTTTAGCAACAAACCAAACAATTATCCCAAAAAAAACATTATTATTTTTAGATGAAATTCAAGATTGCCCCAATGCAATTCGATCGCTACGTTATTTCAAAGAAAAATGCCCATTGCTTCATGTTATTGGTGCTGGTTCATTATTAGAATTTATTTTAAATGATGCTGATTTTCGTATGCCGGTAGGGCGAGTGCAATCACTTTATTTAAAACCACTTTCATTTAAGGAATTTTTAGTTGGCAGCAACAATATACAATTAAGAGAATATATCGAAAAAATTAATCTCAATACAAAAATTCCAATATCTGTGCATGAAAAATTATTAAAATTATTGCGTGAATATATGATTTTGGGCGGCATGCCATCTGTTTTAAAAAAATATTTTGCAACGCAAAATATGAGTGAATGTCAACAAATGCAAACTATTTTATTAAATACATATCGACAAGATTTTGGGAAATATGCTAAAAAAACAGATCATCGATATCTTCAACGTCTTTATGAAAAAATCCCAGGATTAATAGGTGAGAATTTTAAATACAGTAAAGTGGATCCCGATATGCGCTCACGCGATATTAAAGATGCTTTATATATGTTACAAAATGCAGGAATAATTTATCCTGTATATTGTACTGCCGCATCAGGTGTTCCGCTCATTAGCTTCGTCAATGAAAAAAAATTCAAAATTTTATTTTTAGATGTTGGTCTAATGATGCGTGCTGGAAAATTAAATACAGAAATTTTGCTTAACGAAGATATTTTATTAGCTGATCGCGGCATGCTTGCTGAACAATTTGTTGGGCAGGAGCTATTAACTTATGAATCGCCTTTTGATGAATCACATCTTTATTTTTGGTCGCGCGAACAACGCAGTAGCATGGCTGAAGTTGATTTTGTAACAACAGTTGATGCAAAAATTATTCCCATTGAAGTAAAAGCAGGAACAACCGGTCGATTAAAATCATTAATTATTCCCATTGAAGTAAAAGCAGGAACAACCGGTCGATTAAAATCATTACATTTATTTATGGATGAAAAAAAATCATTATGTGGAATTAGACTGTCTCAGAAAACCATGAGTCGTGTTAATAATATTATATCGTTACCGCTTTACATGGTTGGTGAGATTAGCCGAATAGTCAAAAACGAATGTTAGTTTTGTTTGTTCAGATAATGAGAGTACTCGGAAATTTAAGGATAAATGGAGAATTTAGGAAGTCATTGTTTTTACATAAATCCGCACAAAATGCTCCGCTATCATTTATCTAGGTAAAATCAAGTGTTTTCCCGCCAATTTAACAAAAAGATAACCAACAGTAACGGCATAATTAAATCATTATAAAAAATCAATCCCGCATTTCCCGGCGCAAAATTATGCGCTGTGAGCATTTGCACAATGTGTCCGTACGCCGCACCCCAAAAAAGACAGAGTGTAAAAAGTGTTCCTGCAATGCGATAAGATTTTTTTGCGCGCAAACCAAAAATACCAACAACCCCCACTCCCAAATTCGCCATTGCCACTTCAAATTGAAACGGACTATTTTTCCAGCCAATAAATTTCGCTGCGATCGCCGGGAAAAATGCATGATAAATAAATCCCCACAAACCAGATAAGCCTAATGCAAAAAAGAATAAATATCCTAAAAAAATATCTGATTTAGATTTACTACTTTTTCTACAACAACTGAGTAAACCAAGCAATATTGCAAGCAAGGTCATGATCGCTGGAAAATCACCTAAAAAAATTTTTATTAATTCACTCATGCTTTACTCCTTTAAAACTGATGAAAAAATTAAGATTGCATTGCCTTCACTGTTTTTAAAACATCTTTAACATGCCCCATCACCGACACATCGCGCCATTCGTGCTGCAAAACACCATTTTTATCGATTAAAAATGTACTACGATCAATTCCAAAATATTTTTTTCCAAACATACTTTTTTCTTTTAACACATTAAATAATTTGCAAATTGATTCGTCTTCATCGCTAATTAATGGAAAATTTAATTTATAGTTATCGATAAATTTACAATGTGATTTTATGTTGTCGCGTGAAATACCGATGATTTCGGTATTTAAATCTTGAAATTCTTTGTAGTGATCACGAAATGATTTTGATTCGATTGTGCAGCCTGGCGTATTATCTTTTGGATAAAAATAAATAACGACATTTTTTCCGCGCAATGTTTCAAAATTAAAAATGCCGTCTTTTGTTGCGCCGGAAAAATTGGGAACTGCTGCGCCGATTTGTAATATATCCATTTTTAAATTCTCACACGAAAAGCATTCTTCGCAACCAAACTCGCCACCATTAATTTCAACGGCTCAACAATTAAAAATGGTTTTACGCCAAAAGCAAATGCATCATTCCAACCAATCATCATTCCTAATTGCAAAACACCGCACGCAAAAATAATCATCGTGCTAAATAATGCAGTCATAAAAATCAGAAAAATATTTTTTGCCATTCCGATTTCCATCATCCAACCTGCAAAAAAAGCAGCTGGCAAAAAGCCGATTAAATATCCCCCGCTCGGCATTGCAAAAACTGAAATACCGCTATAAAACTGCGCAAAAACAGGCAAACCACACGCGCCTTCCAATAAATATAAAGCAACTGCCGCAGCTGCACGTTTCGAACCTAATGTTAATCCCAATAAAACAACCGCAACACTTTGAAAAGTTAACGGGACAGGCTGCCACGGCAATGAAATTTGCGAAGCGCCAGCTAAAACTAAGCTAGCTAATAAGACAATCAAACAATTTAACGAAGCAGAATCAGTTGATAAAAAACGAGAACGGTAAGTGGTTTGCGCAAACATGACAAATCTCCATTTAAAATAGATGTCTCATTCTAAACAAAAGACACCTTAAAGCAATATTATTAGCAAAAATTTTAAGTTTTTACGTGCACTCTTTTTAGATTATGGTATTCTGCTCATGCAAAATGCTTCACATGATAACCAGCCCCATCTACTAAAAAAGAGGTTGCCCACATGATGAAAAAAATCCGCGTTTTATGCCTATTTTTAAGTGCTTTTTTAATTCCAACCGCCCTTTTTGCAAATTCAACTATCCTAACAGCAAATAGTTTTTTTGAAATTCAACAAATGATTGCGTACAGCAAACATCCACATCATTTACTGGTTGTTTTAGATGATGATGACACTTTAACAATGGAGCCTTGTTACCCTTATTCTGTTGGGTCAACGCCAAGCACAGGTTGTCAATATATCGGCGGGCCCGCATGGTTTTCATGGCAAACATCATCAACAATACAAAAGAAAAATCTTGTATGGAAAACATTTCCGCAGTTATTGGAAATTAATAATTTTTTATTTGCTGCAAGCAAAATGCCGCTCGATGATCCAGAAATTCCTGCTGCACTGCAAACCGCACAAGAAATGGGTGCACATATTATTGTTGCTTCTGCGCGTGGATATTCGATGTCAGACGCAACGGAAAATCAATTTTCACAAGATTGTATTTCGCAATGCAATTCAAACGATGAAATAAGTTTATTATCTATAGTCGAAAAAAATGCAATTAAAACACCGACAGATCATATCGATTTTCCCGGATATTATTTTCCAACGCCGTGGGGTAAACACGCTAAACCTCGCCGAATTGCCTATATTCATGGCATTTTATATCTGTCAGGACAAAATAAAGGTGTTATGTTAAAACAATTTTTAGTGAAAACAAATGAAATAAATTTAAAAACACCTGCATTAAATAAAATTACAAACATTATTTTTGTAGATGATACGAATCAAAATGTAATTGATGTGGCGCAAAAATTTTCTGATGTGCCCAATGTCAATGTTATCAGCGTTCATTACACACGATTAGCACAACATAAAGCAATTTTTAAAACAGATAAAACACTGCATAGAATTGCATACAAACAATGGAAAAATATTGAAGCTGCAGTAAAAAATAATTTACCCGGATCCAATTTTTAAGCGCTAAAATGATAACTTATTCCTGCTTTTAGCAAATTAATGTCTAATCGATTGGTGACGGCAAATGAACTGGTTTGCGATCCAAGTGGGATACCAAATCCAGCAGCGGAATTAGTAATAGTGCTGTTTGCTATCATCGATGGCATGTAAACAAATAAATATTCAATATTAAAAAAAGTATGTTTAATAGCAGCAACATTGACACCCGCGCCCAACGCAACACCCAAATTATATAAATTGCTGTGTATTGTGCCTAATCCTTGCAGCGCTGAATTATCACTAAAACTATCATTGATATTCATTTGTGTAATCGCCATGCCCGCTGTGCCATATAGCATGGTGGGCAAATGTGATTTGTTGATAGAACAGCCCAATATACCGCGTAATGTCATTAACCAACTCGTTTTGAGTGATGTTTCAATAGAAAATTGATCTGAGCTGCTTGCATAAGTGATATTGTTTTGTGTATTTGTTGCGTTGAGAGACAAAGAACTAACATCAAATACCGCGCCAAATACAATATATTTTTTATCCATCCAATTGTGACCGATTTGTATACCTGCTACCGCACCGATAGGATGAAAAATCGATGTGCCGGAATTATTTACCGCATTTACATCAGCAGTGTTTTGAAAATAATTCGTGCTACTTGCAGCACCCACATCCGTTGCGGCATAGTCATAACCCACATCACCCGCCAAAAAAGCGCCTACATAAGAACCTTGCCATGGCGATGTATTTGCAAATGAAATGGCGCATAACATTATCGGCGCACATAGAAAAAATAATTTTTGAATATAATTCCGTTTTGTCATATCGAATCCTTTCATTTTATTATTAAAAGTGTATCTTATTTTAATGAAAAGTCTAACAAGGAAGTGATTATGCGTTTTATATTATTTTTTATTTTGTTTTTATTTTCATCTTGTTTATTCGCAGCAGTAACACTCAGCGCACAACATGATTTAGTAACACCGCGTGATGTGATTCAAGATACAACGTCAAATGTTGTTTTACAAAATAGCAGTAATGCAGCAGTAACAGTGTACGGTGTGTATGTGCGTCAATATGCGGATGTGGCGAGCGGCAGCAATTGTGATAGTCCTACTGTGCTTTACAGCACAACAGAAAATAAAAGTGCAGGTGCAGTTCTTATGCCTACAGTAATTAATGCGCATAAAAGTGCTGCAATCGGTGCAAATTATTTATATAACATGATTTATCAAGCAATTTATTATCAGCTTATTCTTTCTGTTCCGGGTGGTTGTCAGTTGCCTGGTTGCACGTGGGGTACGGATAGCACTATTTTCAATTGGTGTATTTATCTTGGCGCATTAGCGCCGAGCAGTTCAAATTCACCATCATATGCAAATGCATATACACCCCCTTCAACCGACACCACTTCAAGCACAGGTGTTTATAATTATAATTTGGTCACAAGCTATCATTACATTGGCCCCATTTCCTGCAGCGATCAAACACTCACTTGCACGGTATCAACTCAACAAACGCAATCATTTTCTTAAAAGGAATTTTCAACGATGAAAATAAAAATTTTTTTATTTTGTTTTTTGTTTAGTGCAATTTTCACTATTTATGCTGCAACATCATCACAGCAAGCAAAATTATGTCGCTTTGCTTTTATGACTGCGCGCGACATGACAAGTGGTGCGAATTCAAATATTACAATTATCAATGGCGCAGGACAAACACTTGCGACAGCAGGATTATTTATCGCGTCGGTAGATAATGATGCGGATAATTGCATGTCGTGCACAGGTAATATTATTGGTGGTGATAATGCAGCAGGCACAATGATTGGTGCAGCAACATTCACACCAGGACAATCTCTTGCGATCGGGCAGAATTATTTATACAACATGATTTACAATGAAATTTATTTTATACGCACCAATGCTTCGTCCCCGTGTGCATTGCCGGGCTGTTCATGGCCTGGAGATACCGCAAATACAAAATGGTGTCTGACAATTAATGTGATTTCAAAAAATTCTAACTATACTTATTCAAATTATAAAAATGGTTCTAATCCTTCTGCACAAGCACCGGCTTATGCAGCAGCTGGGAATTTTAGCCCTTTTGATTACAGCTACGATCTCATTAATCCAAACACTCTTGCAATAGGCAATGCATGTCTTGGACCTATCACATGCAATGATAAAACACAAACGTGTACAGTCAGCACACCACAAAATGAAACGATTCGCGCGTATTAATTTTTATGTTATGCTCGCGCAATTAATTATTAAGCAAATAAATCATGAATAATATTTTTCAAACACGCCGAACTTTTGCCATCATTTCACATCCCGACGCCGGTAAAACCACCATGACCGAACAATTATTATTGTTCGGCGGTGCCATTCAAATGGCGGGCACAATCAAAGGAAAAAAATCATCACGTCATGCAACGTCTGATTGGATGGAAATGGAAAAGCAGCGCGGCATTTCTGTGACAACTTCTGTGATGCAATTTTTATATCATGACCATGTGATTAATTTATTAGATACACCTGGTCACGCTGATTTTACAGAAGATACTTATCGCACATTAACTGCAGTTGATTCTGCATTAATGGTAATTGATGCAGCAAAAGGTGTTGAACCGCGCACGATTAAATTAATGGATGTGTGTCGGATGCGTCATACACCAATCACAACTTTCATTAATAAAATGGATAGAGAGACACGCGAACCAATTGAATTACTCGATGAAATTGAACGTATACTAAAAATACGTTGCACACCGATTACCTGGCCGATTGGTTCTGGAAAATTATTTAAAGGTATTTATCATATTTTGCAGGATAAAATTATTGTTTTTGATCGCACGCAAAAATCTAGTGATTCAAACATAATTGACGGTTTAAATAATCCTGAATTTGATAAATTAATTGACGAACAAGACGCAAAACAATTTCGCGAATCAATAGAATTTATCAAAGGTGCAAGTGATCCATTTGATTTAGAAAAATATTTAAAAGGTGAATTAACACCTGTATTTTTCGGCTCCGCGATGAATTCATTTGGTGTGCGAGAATTATTAAATGAATTTGTAAAAATAGCCCCTGCTCCACAACCACGCGAAAGTAATGTGCGAATCGTAAATTCAAACGAAGAAAAATTTTCTGGATTTGTTTTTAAAATTCAAGCAAACATGGATCCAAATCATCGCGATCGCATTGCATTTTTACGCATTGTTTCAGGCGAATTTAAACCTGGTATTAAATTATTTCAAGTGCGATTAAATAAAACTGTTCAAATAAATCAAGCATTAACTTTTATGGCGGGTGAGCGCTCGCAAACTGATATTGCAGTTGCAGGTGATATTATTGGTTTGCATAATCACGGCACAATTCAAATCGGCGATACATTTACACAAGGTGAAAATCTACAATTTTTAGGCATTCCAAATTTCGCGCCAGAATTATTTCGTTTAGTGCGATTAGCAGATCCACTAAAACAAAAAGCTTTATTGAAAGGATTAATTCAATTATCAGAAGAAGGTGCAACACAAATTTTTCGCCCGATTAATAGTAACGAGGTGATTTTAGGTGCGGTTGGTGTTTTGCAATTTGATGTTGTTGCGTATCGATTAGAGCATGAATATGCAGTGAAATGTAAATACGAAAACTCCGATACATTTTCCGCGCGTTGGATTACCTGCGCAGACAAAAATAAATTAGAAGCATTTAAAAATGAATGTGCACGTTATTTAGCATTAGATAACGCGGGATTATTAACTTATCTTGCAACGTCACGCGTCAATTTAGAATTGGCGATGGAACGTTGGAAAGAAATTGAGTTTCATGATACGCGTGAGCATTCAAATTAAACATCCATTAAAATTTCTAACAACTCTTGTTTTCCAGAAACTGGTTGCGGTGAAAGTGATTTGTCAAAAACATATTTATTTAATGCTTCCAAATCAATTTTATTATTAAAAATATTTTTTCCTAAATCATTATTCCAATTTTGATAACGTATATTTTTCATCTCTTGAATTTTTTTATTTTCAATTAGTTTTGCCGCGTTTTCTAAACTTTTTGCGAGTGCATCAATGCCTGAAATTGTTCCGTAAAATAAATCTTCTAAATCCAAACTCTGACGTCGCAACTTTGTATCAAAATTAAATCCACCCGTTGTAAATCCACCATGTGATAAAATTTGATATAAAATAGCGGTATTTGTGCGATGATCTGTTGGGAATTGATCTGTGTCCCATCCCAATTGCGGATCACCTTGATTCGCATCAATGCTGCCAAACAAATCATAAGCAAATGCAGTTGCAACTTCATGCTCGAAACTATGCCCTGCCAATGTCGCATGATTGCCTTCAATATTTACTTTAAATTCTTTTTCCAATTTATATTTCGATAAAAATGCATAAACGGTTGCAGTATCAAAATCATATTGATGTTTTGTTGGCTCGCAGGGTTTTGGCTCAATTAATAAAGCGCCTTTAAAATTAATTTTATGTTTATATTCGACAACTAAATGTAAAAATCGCGCATATTGTTCCAATTCTTTTTTTAAATCTGTATTTAATAATGTATCGTAACCTTCGCGACCACCCCACAAAACATAATTTTCACCGCCTAATTGTTTTGTAACATCCATTGCTTGTTTTACTTGCGATGCAGCAAACGCAAATATTTCTGGATTGGGATTGGTTGCAGCACCTGCAGCATATCGTGGATGTGAAAATAGATTTGCTGTGCCCCATAATAATTTTACGCCTGATTTTTCCATTTGGTTTTGTAAAAATTCAGACATGTGTTGTAAATTATATTTTGTTTCTTGTAAATTATTTCCTTCAGGTGCAACATCGCGATCATGAAATGTAAAAAATGGAATTAATAATTTTTGGAAAAATTCAAATGCTGCTTCTGCTTTATTTTCTGCACGTTTTAAAGGGTTTTCTGCAGTTAACCAATTTCGATTAAAAGTACCTTCACCAAAAATATCATTTCCCTGCCAACAAAATGTATGCCAAAAACAAATTGCGATGCGCAAATGTTCTGCCATTGTTTTTCCTAATACTTTTTTATCGGCTTTGTAATAGCGATAACTCAGTGGATTTTTGGATTGCAAGCCTTCGAATTCTATTGTTTGTATTTTATCAAAAAACATTTTTGTATACTTCCTTAAATAGTTTAAACTTCTTTTTGTATTGCGAAACCAAATCATCATTCGGCTGTAATATTTTTTCAATTTCTGGATCTGCAATAGTGTCAGCAGAATTTTTTGTATCTGCCATCCATGCTAATTTTGCAGCGCCTAACGCAGAACCGACATCACGAACTTTGCGATAGGTTAATGGTTTTTGCAATGCAGACGCAAACATAATTCCCCATGCGTCGTTTTTCGAACCACCACCCACAACTGATATTTCATCTATTTTTATTGAAGAGTCTTGCATCAATGCTTCATATCCTAATGCAATTCCAAAAATGGTGCCTTCTAAAACCGCCATCGTCATTGCGGCTTTATCAGTATCATGTGTCATTCCAAAAAATGCGCCAGTCGCATGTGGATTGTTATGAGGTGTTCGCTCGCCCGATAAATAAGGTAAAAAAATTAAATTATTATCTTGTAATTTTTTATTCTTACGCGCTGATGTTAATAACTCTTCAATATTAGACCCTAATAAATTTGTCCACCAAGCAATATTACTTGCACCATTTAAATGCACTGCAATATGATGCCAATAATTTGGTACAGCATGACACCATGTATGAATAGCTAAAGGTGGGTTTGGTTGATATCGTTCGCATGCAATAAAAAATGTTGCTGACGTTCCAAGTGATAAATAAGCTGTTCGTGGATTTATTTTTCCCATGCTAATTGCACTTGCTGCATTATCACCTGCGCCTGCAACTAATTTTACATTTTGATTTAATCCCCACGCATGCGCAATTTCTTTTTTTATTTTTCCAGTAACTTCATTTCCTTCGAATAAATTTGGCATATGTTGAATGGTTAAATCACACGCAGCTAATAATTCATTCGACCATTTTCTTTTTTTAATATCAAGCCATGCGGTGCTCGACGCATCTGATAAATCAGTTGCAAAATCACCACCAATTATAAAACGCAAATAGTCTTTAGGTAATAAAATCTTATTTATTTTTTTAAAAATATCAGGTTCGTGTTTTTTAATCCACAGTAATTTTGGAGCTGTAAAACCAGGCATAATAATACTGCCGACAATTTGTGTTGCGTCAGGAATTTTTTTCATTAATTCTAAACATTCATCGCCAGATCGACCATCATTCCATAAAATTGCAGGACGTAATACATTTCCTTTTTCATCTAATAATACAGCGCCATGTTGTTGACCTGAAAATCCAATTGTTTTTATTTTTTTTAAATCAGCTGAATTTTTTTCACGGAGATTTTTCATCGCAAGATTTAATGCGTTCCACCAATCAAGTGGATTTTGTTCTGACCATAATGGATGTGGGCGCGAGATAGTCAGTGTAACAGATTCGGTAGCGATACAATTTAATTTATCATCCACTAAAATTATTTTTAAATTGGTTGTACCTAAATCAATTCCTAAATACATTTATTTATCTCGCGCTGTATCGTTGCAGAAACTACATCAATTTTGTTAGTAAGTATGGAAGTGGAAGCGCCAGCGACCACGCCAATAGTGGTCGCGCTTAAAGAGTTATGCTAATTTGATTATCGGCGTGGTCGCTGGCGCTTCCACTTCCATCGCCATCAACCAACATCAATTCCTGATCAGGCATTTCCCAATTCTCTCAGCTTATTCCCTGCCAACAAATTCGCTTCTATTTTTTCTAAACTACATCCTTTTGTTTCTGGTATAAAATAATACGTAAAAACAAGGGATAAAATGCAAGATAAAAAATAAATAAAAAATGTTCCTGATTTTCCAAGCACATCAATCAAACTTAAAAATGTCACTGCCACTAAACCATTCGACGCCCAATTAAAAAATGTTGCAATGCTGGCACCCAATCCGCGCACTTGTGTTGGAAAAATTTCTGCAATCATCAACCATGAAATTGGACCTAAACTTACTGCAAATGCCATCACGTAAACTAACATGCCAATAAGCAATAATAATTTTGTTGATAATAAATCTGAATTTAAGTGAAATGCTTGCATCATCATTAGCAATGCAATGCTCATAAAAACAAGTCCAAAATACAATAATGGCTTTCGTCCTACTTTATCAATCAATAAAACACTAGCAATTGTAAAGACAACAAAAACAATTCCAATGCCAATGCTTGCAAAAATTGCGCTCGACGCTGCATGAAATCCTGAAATCTGAAAAATAGTCGGCGCATAATATAAAATCGTATTAATACCTGTAATTTGTTGCATTAAAGATAATGCGATTCCGATCCATACCGTGTTGCGAATTTTAGAAGAAAATAAATAACGCCAAGATGCTTTTGTGTTTTGTAAGCTGTGATGAATTTCTTGTAATTCAGTTTCTGCAGTGATTGCACACCGACGCAATTTATTTAAAATTGCAAATGCTTTTTCTTTTTTTCCTTTTGCCGCCATCCACCTCGGACTAAACGGTAAGAAAAACATTCCAAAAAATAAAAATGCGGCGGGAATAATTCCTGCTGCAAACATCCAACGCCATTCGCCTTGTTTTGAAAAATGATAATCAACTAAATAAGAAATGAAAATGCCGGTTGCAATTGCTAATTGATTTAATGAAACTAAACCGCCGCGAATTTTCTTTGGTGAAATTTCAGAAATATATAATGGCGCTGTGAAAGAAGCGATTCCGATTGCAAAACCGACAATTATTCTTCCGATCACTAATATTAAAATTGTTGATGCGAATGCCGTACAAACTGTTCCAATGATAAATAATATCGCATCAACCATCAGCATTATTTTTCGCCCGAAAAAATCAGTCATGCGACCACTGATAATTGCGCCACAACATGCGCCAAGTAAAACGCTACTCACTACAAAACCATTTTGTGCAGAGGTTAAATGAAATTGTTCTTTGATAAATAAAATTGCGCCGGAAATAACGCCTGTGTCGTATCCGAATAAAATGCCAGATAGGGCGGCGATGAAGGCGACCAAAAAAATATAATATGATTTCATGATCACTCCGTGACAATCTTAATCGCTTTTAACTAATCACCACTTCTGGCAACGTCACATTCAATTCCAAAATCGAATTATTATCTTTACGATGTAATTCAACATTCACATCATGAATATCTGCTTTCGTATATTTCGCAACAAGATTTAAAATTTCTTGTCGTAACATCGGCAAATAATCGGGACTATTTTTTTCAGATTTTTCTTGCGCGATAATAATGTGTAATCGATTTTTTGCAATTTGCGCGGTTTTATTTTTTCGAAAATAATTTAATATATTAAAATCTATCATGCTGTGACTACCTCCTTGCTGCGCAATAAACGTTTAAAAAATCCGCGTTTTGGTTTTTCAGGTGTGCCTAAAAATTTTGATACAATATTTTGATAAGCGCGACCTGCATCACTCTTTTGATCTAAAATTACAGGCTCGCCAGAATTTGATGCGGTTAATACACTGCTTGATTCTGGAATAATGCCAAGCAATGGAATGCCTAATAATTCTTGCACTGTTTCAACAGTCATCATATCGCCGCTGCTCGCGCGCTTTTTTGCAAAGCGTGTAACGATTAAAAATTCTTCAAGTGATTCGCCGCGTTCAGCTTTTTGTGTTTTACTCGATAAAATACCTAAAATACGATCAGAATCGCGCACAGAAGAAACTTCTGGATTTGCAACGACGATTGCAATATCAGCATAATACATCGCCATTAATGCGCCTTTTTCAATTCCGGCGGGTGAATCACAAACAATATAATCAAATGTTTCGGATAATGAATCTAATATTTTTTTCACTGCATCTTTTTCTAATGCATCTTTATCGCGCGTTTGTGATGCCGCTAAAATATATAAATTTTGAATTTTTTTATCGCGAATTAAGGCTTGATGAATGTTTGCATCACCATGAATCACATTCACAATGTCATACACAACGCGTCGTTCGCAACCCATAATTAAATCTAAGTTGCGCAAGCCGATATCAAAATCGATAACAACTGTTTTAAATCCTGCTAATGCAAGACCGGTTGCTAATGATGCGCTGGTGGTTGTTTTTCCGACGCCACCTTTGCCGGATGTTACTACTATTATTTTAGACATTGTGTCTCCGTTTTGGTTTACTGCAAAACGCCCTTGTTCCATTCGCTGCGCTTATTGCACGCGGGCTTCTGTGATATCACTCCACTCATACTATTTCAATTGTTAATTTATTATTTGCTAAATAAATCTGTACCATATTTTGCGACATATTATCTGTTGGAATTTTTTCATTCGACAAATAATGTCCCGCAATTGATATTAATTCCGCTTCTAATTGTTTACAAAAAATTCTTGCATTGGTATCACCGCTTGCGCCTGCCAATGCACGACCACGCAGCGGCGCATAAATATGAATATTGCCATCAGCAATTACTTCCGCACCTGCGTTGACGCTCGTCATAATAATTAAATCGCTGTCTTTCGCATAAATTTGAGTGCCAGCGCGAACTGGTTTTGTAATTATTTTAGTTGGAATTCTACCCGCCTCTTTCGCTTTGCTTTTTAATACTTGTTTTCCAGTATTTTCTGATAATTGTGGAAGCACGTCTTGATTTTTTAATCCACGTGACGCGATGGGTTGTAATTTATAATGTTTTAATACATCACAAATTTGCTTTACATCCATTTGATCAACGACATTATTTAATGCACTAAAATCAATAATGATTGGCGAATTTGAAAAATAATTGGGTGCTTTTTGTGTAATGCTATCAAGTTGTGATTGCAATAAATCTGTTTCGTGACGCAGTAAATGTAAAGTGGTAATCGGTAAAAAATCGGCTTTAAGTTGAAAACTATCCATTTTTGAAATTTTTGGCATGGTGATAAAATCCAATTAATTTTGATCGAGAATATCATTAAGTAATTCATGTCTCAAGGTTTGATCGTCAGATAATTCCGGATGCACGCCAGATAAAATTGCACGACCTTTCCCAACTTTACAAATAAGGATTGCAGGTAAATTATTTTTAGTGTAACGCGCTAAAATTTTTGTATTAGAAAATTGATCTGCATTTTCAAAATAACAACCACCATTAAAATAAACTGAATATTTTTTTTGATCGTGCCAAATAATATCGACTTCTTGAGCGCCGCTTTCAGAATTATATTCAAATTTTTTATCGGTAAAAACAGGTCCAACTGCGCGTCCTGAAAAAAAATTTAATTCTCCAGATAAATTTAATTCGAGTGGTGTTGAGTTTGCAAAAATAGTTTCACCGCTTGCGTAATAAGCGCCTGCGCATAATCCTAAATAGCATCCACCCTGCTCTACAAATTGAATAATATTTTGATTGCCTGTTTTGCCAAGTGTTTTATAAAATGGCAAACTTCGACCGCCCGGCATAATTAATACTTTTGTTTGCTGAATCCAATCATCGCTTTGTAAGTCGACACCAGAAATAAATTGAGCTTGATCGTTATAATATTTTAACAACGCCGTTACACAATCTTGTGAAGCGCCTTCATCGTTGTAAATTAAAATATTTTTTTTTATCATTTTTTTGCGTATAGTAGATCAATAAACAAGGATGGTATTATGCGCCGATTTCTTTTTGTAGTGCCACTATTTTTCTCTGCATCTGTTTTTGCACATTTCAGCAATGTAATCGTATTTGGCGATAGCTTATCAGATAACGGCAATTTTCCGGAATCATCTCATATTTGGTGGAAACCTGACGGCAAAAAAGACGTGACAAATCTTGTACCACAATTGTACGTTCCATTTTCAAATCCTATTAATATCAAATTAGATAATCCCTACTTGGCAAAGCAACCTTTGATAGAAAATGAAAAAAATCCCCGAGCATTTCGCAGCATTAGTTGGTCAGAATATTTTTTAATGAGCGCAAAACAAAAAGGCCTTACGACATCTCATTATATTGTACCAAGTAATTTATTAAATAGTGAAAAAATTCCTAATACTATTTCATTTAATTATGCATGGGGATATGCAACATCTGCTCAACAATGTGTAAATCCAAAATATAAACTTATTGCAAATTGTAATGCAGATACTATTTTTTCAGCGCGGAAAAATTATGAAGAAAATCCGTCAACGACAAATTATTTGAAAATCGAGGTGCCAGGAATATCGCAACAGGTACAATTGTTTTTAAACGATTATCGAAATCACAAAGCGATGGTAGATAAAAATACGCTGTATATATTTTGGATCGGCGGTAATGATTTAATTATTGCGGCAAATGCACTTGAACATAATGCTAATCCCATCCCTGTTGTGCAATTTATGATGGGTAATACAGTGAGACATATTTTAAAAAGTGTAACGTTATTATTACAGCATTTACCAATGAATCAACGCCCAGCAAAAATATATATCTTTACATTATTTAATCCTGAATTTACACCTGGCTTTTATAATCATGGTGCAATTGCTGCGATGGGAAGTTTTTTAGTGCGCTGTTATAATTTTTGGTTAAGATGGGATAGCAAATTTTACAATTTATTTTCACAGACAAAAATTATTATTGTGCCAATTGATAAAATATATCAAGAGAATGCTGTAAATCCAGCATTTAAATCACAAATGGGAAAAGCGTGTCAACTGAATGGTCATTATCCTGGAAATAAATCAACAAAAGCATGTGAAGGATTTATGTTTTGGAATGCGGTGCACCCATCAACTCAGATGAATGAAATTGTAGCGCAGCAATTTCAAACAATACTTGATTTGAATAATCGGTAATTTCGTTTCCACTTAAATTTTTTAAAGCAATTTGTAGTTGTTGGCATGCGGTTTCCAAACGTGGCACTCCACAATATGCTAACGCGCCCAGTAATTTATGATTTGCATTTCGCAATTTTTCCCATTCATTTTTTTCAAGAGCTGTTGCAATATTTCTTTTATCATCAGCAATATTTTTTAATAATAATTGCAAAATTTCTTTTGCACTCGCTTCATTTTTTCCGATGCGTTGTGCGCCTAATTGTAAATCGATAATAGGTTTCATAATTTCACTCGAACAATATTGATTTAATATTTTTATAGCCGTTGATTTTAATAATGGTTTTTGCAAAATAGCATTGATACCACGTTTCGTAAATTCAGATTGATGGTCATCTTCATGATGAGCGGTAAGCACAATAATTGGCACAGTGTAATTTTGTTCGCGAATTTTTTTCGCTAATTCAAAACCATCACAATCTGGCAAACCTAAATCCAATAATATTAATGAAATTTTATGAGTTGTATTCTCGCAATAACACAGCGCAGTTTTTGCATCAGATGCAATATCAACAATACAACCTAATTCCTGCAGCATTAGTTGCGTTACTGTTGCAGTCATCTTATGATCTTCAATCAATAAAATACGCGGGTGGTCAAATAAAATTTTCGATTCATTTTTGTTGAGAGCAATAGGTGATACTTCTTTTGCAATTGACATGGGAATTGCGCAAATAAAAGTAGTGCCAACACTCAATTTACTCTCAACGGTAATTTTTCCATTTAACTCTTTTATATATTTTTTTACAAGCGCTAAACCTAAACCAGTTCCTTCATAAACACCATCAGACGAAGGTGATAGTCGATGAAAACGATCAAAGATATCCTCTTGTTCGTCGTCAGAAATTCCAATACCGGTGTCAGATACTTTTATTTCTAATGTTAATTGATCTTGAATTTTTTTTACGACTGCAAGATGAATTTGTATTTTTCCTAACGCAGTAAATTTTAATGCATTTGTTAGCAACTCTAAAATAATTCGAAATAATCGTTTCTCATCGGTGTTCACAAATTCTGGTACATCATGATCAATCGTATAATCTATTATTAAATTTTTGATAATTGCTTTAGGGCGAATTAAATCGAATACCGTCTCAACTAGATTTTTTAAATGAATATTTTCTTGCGTGATTGATAGAGTATCTTTTGTGATTTTAATTGCATCTAAAATACTGTTTTGAAAATCTAATAATGCACTTGTCGCCAAAACAAGATTATCCGCATATTCTTTTACACGCGGATTTACCGCTTCATTTTGAATTAATCGCGCAAAACCAATCATGCCAGTTAGCGGCGTTCGAATATCATGCCGCATATTTTCTAAAAATTCCGTTTTTGCGCGATTTGCAGCTTCGGCTTGTTTTTTAGCAATGTGTAATGCTTCTTCTGATTTTTTACGATCCGAAATATCAGTTGATACTTGTGTGATTACTTGATGTGATAAGGCGGGTAAAATTGTGTGATAATATTTTGACAGTAATTTATTTGCTCGCTGCTTTTTTTCTAAAAAAAAACTCACAAAAATATATTGATCAATTAAATTAATCAGTAAAATTAATTCGTTCTGTTGTAAAAATTCGCTTAGTGATAACGTTGATAATTTTTTTTGGGTTGAAAAATACTTAATTTTTTGAAGTATATGATTTCTTTTGTCTTGCAAATAATTAATAAAATATTGTTTTTCTAAATCGGTTTTGATTGCATGTGTTTCTTGTAATAATAAAAGCACAACACGAATTTCGCCATTTGTGCAATCTGATGGATTAAGTGATTCGGTTTGACTGCGAATAATGCCATCAATTATAAAATCGAGTAGCTGTAAAATTTTTATTGCCGCTTTTGTATCGGTGATCGCTTTATAATATGGTGATGGTAGTAAATCAAGATATGTCATTGGGATTTCTTTTCGTCCATCAGTACGTTATAGTGAGTGCAAATATAATTTTATGATCATTATACTATGAATTCAGGCAGCACATACGAAGCGCGATTAAAACAAACTGTCAAAAAGTTGAGATGGGATAAATTCCATCTGGATCCTTTTTTGTTCTTCAGTTTATTGATTCTATCAACGATCGGATTGTTCATTTTGTACAGCGCAAGTAATGCCAGTGCCGTTGTGGTTGAAAAACAAATATACCGCCTTATTTTCTCGTTTATTTTAATGATTGTTTTTGCGCAAATTCCAGCGACATATTACAAACGTTGGGCACCGTGGTTGTATGGAATCGGTTTCATTTTATTATTAGCTGTTTTGGTAATTGGAAAAGTGGATTTGGGCGCGAGACGATGGATATCGTTAGGATTTATTCGTTTTCAGCCGTCTGAAATTATGACGCTGGCAATGCCGCTTATGTTAGCTTGGTTTTTAAGTGAAAAATCACTGCCACCAAAATTTTCATTGTTGTTAATTTCTGGCGTGATGATTATTTTACCAGCATTATTAATTGCAAAAGAACCGGATTTAGGAACAGCAATTATCGTCACCATTGCTGGCTTTTTTGTTTTATTATTAGCGGGAATGCGTTGGCGATATATTGGATTACTAATCGGCGCGCTTGCTGCATTATCACCTGTTATTTGGCATTTTATGCATGCTTATCAAAAAGACCGCGTGCTTACTTTTTTAAATCCCGAACGCGATCCACTCGGAAGCGGTTATCACATCATTCAATCCAAGATTGCAATTGGTTCAGGCGGATTTTTTGGTAAAGGTTATATGCAAGGCACGCAATCGCATTTATCTTTTTTGCCTGCACACACAACTGATTTTATTTTTGCAGTGAGCGGTGAAGAATTAGGATTGATCGGCTGCATTGTTATTTTAGCGGTTTTTTTAATGATTTTTAGCAGATGTTTATATATTAGCTTGCACGCGCAAGATAATTTTACCAGATTGTTAGCAGGAAGTTTGGGATTAACATTTATCGCTTCTGCATTTATTAATTTAGGAATGGTGACTGGAATTTTGCCGGTGGTTGGCGTACCGCTTCCGTTAATTAGTTATGGTGGAAGTTCGATGATTGCATTGATGATTAATTTTGGAATTATTATGTCGATACATACTCACAGGAGGTTATGGTCGTCTTAATGTTATGTGAGGCAGATGGAAGTGGAAGCGCCAGCGACCACGCCGATAACAAAAGGGAACTCTGATTTATGAAATTTTCAAAAACATTTTTTATTACTTTTTTAGCATTCACAACAACCATTTTTGCCAATGATTTAACAGTCAATCCACAACAAGTAAAACGCGAACAAAAACAATTTATTCGGCAATTAGTTGTGCAAAATCATTTTAATCGTGCGAAATTGAATGCATTGTTCGCAACTCTGCACAAAGATCCTAGAGTCATTTCATCGATGACAAGACCATTTGAAAAACAACCATGGACTTATTATCGTAATTTTTTTGTAACACCAAAACGTGTGAAATTAGGCGCAGAATATTTAAAAGATCATCACGCAGTATTAATGCAAATGCAGCAAAAATATGGAATTCCAGCAAGTATTATTACAGCAATTATTGGTGTTGAAACAGAATATGGCAGACACTTGGGAATTTATTCTGTATTGCGTACGCTTTACACGCTTGGTTTTTATTATCCACCACGTGAAACATTTTTCAGAAAAGAATTGGCGCAATATTTAATTTTAACGCGTGACAATCATTTAAATCCAAGCGAATTAAAAGGATCATACGCTGGCGCATTGGGTATTCCGCAATTTATGCCGAGCAGTTATCGTTATTTTGGCGTTGCGTTTCGCGGGTCTTCTGTCAATTTATTTAATCAAAATGATGCGATCGCAAGCGTTGCAAATTATTTTCATAAAAATGGTTGGCTTGCAAACAAACCAATTGCACGAAAATTACATTCTAAAAATCAATGGATCAATAAAAAAATTGGTACACGTTTAGCGATGCCACTTGAGCATTCTACGCAATATTGGGAAACATATAAAAACTTTAATGTGATTATGACTTACAATCACAATGTTGTTTATGCGATGGCAGTGTATCAATTGAGTAAAGCGATTCAGAAGCTGAGCGCTAGCGAAATGCGAAAATGACAAATACTGCTGCTGATTTTCACCGCGCAGGCAATGATTTTTTAGATAAAGAAAATTTTGCTGCTGCGGCAGAAGAATATAAAAAAGCATTGGCTTTAGCGCCAAAAAGCGTCGCAACACATTTTCGTTTAGGTCTCGCCTATTTTTCATCAAAAAATTTTGAATTAGCAAAACAAGAATTTCAAACTGTATTATCGCTTGAGCACACACATCCCAATGCAAATCAATGTCTCGCCAATTCTTTATTAGAATTAGGTGATCACGAAACAGCAATTCATTATTATTTTCGACAAATGGAAAAAAATCCATGGTTTGAAACATACTATAATTTAGGCGTTTTATTCATGATGAAAGATAAGTTGCAAGATGCAATATCCTATTTTAATAAAGCAATTGAAATAAATCCGAATGATGTTGCAACGCAAATTAATTTAGGTAATGTGTATTTGAAAAAAAATATTCCTACGGAAGCGTTAACTTATTACGAAAAAGCGAATTCTTTAAAACCAAATGATGCTGAAATTCTGCATATTTTATCTGCCTTGCAGCAAAAAGAAATTCCTAATACCGCACCCGCAGAATATATTACACATTTATTTGATCAATACGCACCCTACTACGATTTACATTTAACAAAGGCATTAAAATATGATTCCCCAGAAAAAATATTGCGAGCTTTGCAATTAGAATATCCTGAATTTTCTGAATTAAAATCAATTATCCTTGATTTGGGATGTGGTACTGGTTTGTGCGGCGCGTTATTTAAACCATACGCACAAAAATTAATTGGCGTAGATTTATCTGAAAATATGCTGGTCGCAGCAAAATATAAACAAATTTATGATGAGTTAATTAAAGATGATATTACACGCGCATTAACTCGATTTTCAAATATTGACCTAATTCTCGCGGCTGATGTTTTTACTTATTGTGGCGATTTAGAATTAACTTTTAAAAATGCTTTTACTGCTTTGAAAAATAAAGGATTATTCATTTTTACAGTTGAAAAAACAGCTGAGAAACCGTTTATTCTGCAAACTTCGATTCGTTACGCACATAGTAAATCTTACTTAACATCGTTGGCAACCAAACATCATTTTGAAATTGTGCAATTCGATAATATCGTTTTGCGTAATCAACAAAACAAACCAGTTGAAGGTTATTTGGTTTTTTTAAAAAAGAATTGATACACTAATTGCTGGATAACGGAGTAATTAACCTAGGTGAGTTTTTATGTACGAAGACCATGTTTTTAAAATCAGCGTGCTAGTTCTTTTCGCCGTATTCGTTGTAAAAATTTTTTATTGCTACATGCTAAATAATATTTTAAATCGTGTGCCACGCGAAAACCAACAATTTCCGCAGTGGTTTATATGGCTATGTTTAATTCCATTGCTCGGCATTGTTTTTGAATGGATTATGTTGCCATTCGGAATTCCAAACGCTTTGAAAAAAATGTTTTCGACTAATCAAGATGCAATCAATTCCGCAACTACATTATTTAAATTAGCAATCGCACAACTTGTTTTTACTATGCTTGGAATTTTTTTCTTGATAAAACCAATCAATCAAATCGCTGCAATATTAGGTATTGTATTTTGGCTGATTTATTGGGTGATGATTGTTTTATTCGATAGAAAATATCTGAAGCGGTAAATTACACAACGGGTATTGGTTTTCCATTTTCATCGATCGCAACGTAAGTAAAAACACCTTCTGTTACTTGTCTGCGAGCACTTTCAATTCCGCCATCCGTTGCGTATGTTTCAATTTTAATTGTTAAGGATGTGCGCCCTACTTTTAATAATTCACCATAACAACAAATAAAATCACCGACATGAACGGGTGATAAAAAAACCATTTTATCAATTGCAACAGTTGTTACGCGGCATTTCGCTCTTTTGCGCGCAATACTTAATCCCGCTAAATCCATGTATGAAATAACCCAACCGCCAAAAATATCGCCATTAACATTCACGTCTGATGGCATGGCTAATGTTCGAATTGCTAACTCACCAGATGGAGTTTTCATGATTTATTTGGCTCCAAATGATGTCCATGTATTTTACGAATTAAATAATCCAGTGATATTTTTCCTGGTCCGTGCAACATTAAAAACATTAACAACAACGCCCAATTAATATGCTGAGATAATCCCGCCGCACCTTCTGGCGTCCACAAAAATGGATATGAAATCGCGCAGATTGCATTGTAAATAAAGAAAATCAAAATTACAAAACGTCCGCCAAAACCCAACACTAAAAAAATTGGCAAAATTAATTCCGCAGCGGTACTTAATACAGCTGCAACATATGGTGATAAAAATGGAACAGTATAAACATGCGAAAATAACATCAAGGTTGATTGCCATGATTGAATTTTAACAAGCCCAGACATAAAAAATATCTGTGCAATCCAAAGACGAACAATGAAATCACCAAGAGGCGCTAATCGATCAAATGCATTGAGCAGCGGACGAATAATAGCGGCTATTCTTGGTATCATATCATCATTTCCTTGTGTAAAATAAATATGGTGCATGATAGCATACCCTTTTTTTAAATTCATATTGTTTGATTAACAGGAGTAAAATTAAATGAAAGCAAAAAAAATCATTAATACATTAATGAATACCGCGCTCGTTATGAGTGTTGCGACTATATCAACACACGCCATTGCAAAACCAAAATGTCCAGTTGAAAAATGTTATGGCATTGTCAAAAAAGCTAAAAATGATTGCGGCACACCAAAACATGCATGTGCAGCACAGGCAAAATATAACGGCGATCCAAATGATTGGATATTTGTAATGAAAGGCAATTGCAATAGCATCGTGGGTGGATCATTAACACCGCCGAATGCGAAAAAAACTAAAAAATAGTTAATTGCTATTTTTTGTTAGCGTTGATCCTAACGCCGCACCTGCAACACCACCAATTACGGCACCGGTTGTGCCACCCGCTAAACCGCCAACTGTGCCGCCAACTGCTGCGCCACCAACAGCGCCCATGGTGCGTTTATCACCGCAGCCATTTAAGCTCAATGCTATTACAGCAGATAATGTCGATAATATAATTATTTTTTGAATGTGTTTCATAAAAATACTCCATTAAGATTCTAACGCTTCTTCCATCGTGTCATATTCTTCCAATTGGGATAGTATCGCATGCACATCAACCAATGCACGATAATCCACAATTTTGCCTTTTTGCAGTTCATAAATTGTAATACCTGAATATCTCACTTCGCGATAAGTGGGTTTTGTATCAAAAAAACCACCTAAATGTGTGCCATTCGCAGACCAACGGCTTACCACTTTATCACCTTCAGCAATAAATTCTTCCCATTTAATCGTTAAATCTGGAAATGCAGTTAACCATTTTTCAACAATGTCATGCATGGTATCGCTGCCGCTGAAAGTATGAAATGGGCTATGAATTTTTGCATTTTTCGCAAATGTTTTATCGATAACAACCAAATCTCGATCATTCCAAAGTGATTTTGAGTATTCAATAATAATATCTTTATTATTTTTCATGATGCTGCCTCCAATATTTCAAGATTTACTGGAGACTTTTATATTTCACCAATAAATCAGAGAATCCTTTCTCATCAATACAGTTTACGCCTAATTCACGTGCCTTGTCATATTTGCTGCCGGGTGATTCACCGACAATGACGGCAAATGTTTTTGCAGAAACGCTTCCCGCAACTGTCGCGCCTAATGATTGTAATTTTTCTTTCGCACCATCACGACTAAAATTAGATAATGTTCCTGTGATTACAAAAGTTTTTCCTTTTAATGGCAATTGCGAAGATTGTAAAACAGCAGGCCAATGAATTCCTGATTTAATTAATGCTTGAATTAATTTTTGATTATGTGGTTCATGAAAAAATGCAACAATATGTTCTGCAACAACTGGTCCCACATCTTGCACTTGTTGTAATCGCAATAAATCCGCTTTCATAAATTCATTTATATCCTTAAATTCTAGGCTTAAAATACTCGCCGTTGCTTCACCAACTTCTCGAATTCCGAGTGCATATAAAAAACGCGCAAGTGTTGTTGATTTACTTTTTTCAATTGCTTTTAATAAATGATCTGCAGATTTTTCACCCATGCGTGGCAATGCGATTAATGCATCACGATTTAAATGATATAAATCAGCAACTGTTTTAATTAAATTATTATCCGCTAATAAATCCACTATTTTATCGCCTAATCCATCAATATCCATTGCACGTCGCGATGCAAAATGTTTGATTGATTCGCGTAATTGCGCAGGACAAACTAAACCCGCTGTGCAACGCAAAACTGCTTCATCTTTTATTTTTTCAACTGCAGAATGACAAACAGGACATGCAGTTGGCATTTTTATTTTTTTTGATGATGTAATTCTTTTTGATAAAACAACTTCAACCACTTCTGGAATCACATCACCCGCACGCCGAATAATAACAAAATCATTTTCACGCACATCTTTTCGAAATAATTCATCAAAATTATGTAACGTTGCATTACTTACCATCACGCCGCTCACTAAAACAGGCTTTAATCGTGCAACTGGCGTAATTGCACCAGTTCGCCCAACTTGAAAATCAATGTGCTCAATTTGCGTTTGTTTTTCTTCTGCGGGAAATTTATGGGCGATTGCAAAACGTGGCGCGCGCGAAATAAATCCTAATTGTGTTTGCAATATTAATGAATTTATTTTGTAAACTACGCCATCAATTTCAAATGGTAATTTATCGCGTTTTTTTGATATTTGTTCATAATATTTTTCGCATTCAACAATTCCCGACGCAATTTTAATATCACGTGCAACTGGAAATCCCCAATCATTTAATTTTTTTAACATTTCAAAATGTGTTTTAAAATGATCCGCGCCTTTTAAAATCACTAGCCCGTAAGCATAAAATCGCAGTGGTCTTTGCGCTGTAATATTAGAATCTAATTGACGTAAACTTCCTGCGGCCGCATTTCTCGGATTTGCAAATATTTTTTCACCTTTTTTTTCAGCAAGTGAATTCATTTTATCAAATTCTTTTTTCAACATAAAAATTTCGCCGCGAATTTCGCAATGCGCAGGATAATCTTTTCCAAATAATTTTAATGGGATACTTTTAATTGTGCGCACGTTGTGTGTGACATCTTCACCGACTTCACCATCGCCGCGTGTTGCAGCACTCACCAATTCTCCATTTTTATAGGTTAAACTAATTGCGAGACCATCTAATTTCGGCTCGCAAACAAATTCTAATGTTTGTGCTGATTTTAATTGACGTTGAATGCGTTCATCAAAAGCAGTTAATTCCTCGTGTGAAAATGCATTATCCAAAGATAACATGGGTACCGCATGCGTTACTTTTTCAAAGTCAGATAAAACAATTCCACCGACGCGTTGTGTTGGCGAATCCGGCATGATTAATTCTGGATGATTTTTTTCGAGTGATTGTAATTCACGAAATAAACGATCATATTCTGCGTCTGAAATTTCGGGGTCGTCGAGAGCGTAGTAGCGATAATTGTGATGATTGAGTTTGTTGCGCAGATTCTCTATTTTGGTTTGGATAGTCATAAAAACTTTCTATTAAACTTAAGAATATAAATTAGTGAGTTGTCGCTGTTAGGTGGGTCACTGCAAAACGCCCTTGTTCCGTTCGCTGCGCTTACTGCACGCGGGCTTCCGTAAAATCTGCTCCATTCAGGCGAACATGTCTGCGGTCATCTTTCCATTTTCATATGTGCGAATTTGTTGGCGATATTGCACCATGCGTTCTTTTGTAAATGTCGCACGTTTATCATCTAAAACTTGTCCGCCAATATCTTCAACAAGCTGATCAACTGTTTCTAACATGCAATCAAAAGTAGATAAAGGATCTTGTACAGATGATGTTGTAAAAAATAAACATAAACCTTTGCAAGAAAATGCGCCCATTTTTGTTAAATCAAATGTGCCCGGCGCAATTGCAGATGCGCAGTTAAATAAAACATCGCCGCGTCCATCTTTTTGTTCGTGACGATTAAAAATACGCTGCTTTCCATAACGCAAACCAGCAGACAATAATGCTTGTAATAATTCATAACCCGCATACGCTGAACCTTCTGGCGCCATTAAATATAAAATAATGACAGAATCTGCTTGTGAATTGACTGATTTTATTTTTGGTGCAGAAGATGATAATGGCTTTTTTTCAGTATTATTTTCGCCTAATAATGCATCGTCATCATAATTATCTGTAGTAGGTTTTGTGGACGCGGCATGTAATGTGGGAATATTTCTTTGTTTACGATAATGATTCTTTTTTGTTGCGCGATTTTTATTAATATAAAAATAAATGCCGGCGATCATAATTACTGCGAAAAGAATAGAGATAATCGTCATGATATTTTTCCTTTATGCTTCTACCATCTCAACCGCTTCTTGTATATCAACTGAAACAATCCGCGATACACCGGGTTCTTGCATCGTCACACCCATCAAATGATCTGCAGCTTCAATCGTTACTTTATTGTGACTTATGATTAAAAATTGCGTGTCCTTCGACATTTCTTTTACTAATTGACAATAACGTCCGACATTTAAATCATCGAGCGGCGCATCAACTTCATCGAGAACACAAAAAGGCGCTGGATTTAAGTGGAAAATTGCAAACATCAGCGCAATTGCTGTTAATGTTTTTTCACCGCCGGATAACATATGAATACTTGAATTTCTTTTTCCGGGCGGTTGCGCTTTTACAATAATGCCAGTCGTTAATAAATCATCGTCCGTTAAACTTAATTCTGCAGAACCGCCATTAAAAATCCGCGGAAATAATTTTTGGAAATGTTGATTCACCGTATCAAATGTATTTTGAAATAAATGTTTCGTTTCGCGATCAATTTTGCGAATGGCATTTTGTAAAATTTCAAGTGCCGCTAATAAATCCGCGACTTGTTGATCCATGTAAACTTTGCGTTCTGATAATTCTTTATATTCATCAATTGCCGCTAAATTAATTGGACCTAAGCGATCAATTCGCGCTTGCACTGTATTAACATTTTCTTCCCATTCAGATAACTCTGCATTTTCAGGCATTTCTGATAACAAAGTTTCAATATTAAATTTCATCTCGACAATTTGTTCTTTCAAAGTAGTTTGACGTACCAGTGTTTCTTGGTTGTCCATGCGCAATTGTTGTTGCTGCTCTTGCAATGATGACAACATTTGTATTGCACGATCACGCGCAGTTTCAATTTGTTTTAAATGATTTTGTTCTGATTGCAATCGCTGATCAATTCCACGCAAATTATTTTCAACTACTGTACGATTATTTAAATTCTTTTGCAACGCATCCGACCATTCTTTTAATGGCACATGCACTTCAGATAATTGTTTTTGAATTGTATTGCGACGTTCAGTTAATTGTAATAATTGTTTTTGATTTGCATTTAAAGATTGCGTTAAAACAGATAATTGTTTTTCAGTAGAAGATAATTTTATATGCCATTCATCAGCGTGTTGTTTTTTTGTTTGCGCCTCGAGACGTGCTGCATTTAAAACATTTTCTGCTTTTGCGCGTTCCGCTATAATATTTTCTTTTTGTGCAGATTCTGTTTGCACTGTTTTTGTAAAATGTGTAATTGCTTGCTGCGCAGTTTGCATCGTTGATTCGCATTGCTTTAATTGTGATTCAATTTGCTTTATTTCAGAGGTTAAATGATTTTGTTGTTGTGTTGATGCTTCCAAACGAGATTTTTTTTCGCTTAGTTTTGTTTGCGTTTCTGTTAATGCTTGACTTGTTTCTTGAAATAATTGATGTTGTGCATCACGCGTTGATTCTAATTTTTCTAATGTTGATTTTGCATCTGCAAGTTGTGTTTGCAGTGTTGAAAAATTTTCTGTGTAATCTTGAATTAATAATGCTAATTCTTTTAATTTTTTTTCGCGAACTAAAAAACTGTCTTCTTCAGTGTGTGATTTTGATATTGTTAGCCAATTATTTCCAATCCAATATCCATCACGCGTGATAACTGATTCATGTGATTGTAATGTTGATTTTGATTTTAATGCTTCGGATAAATCGTCAGCAATATAAACACAAGATAACCAAGCAGGTAATTTATTAGAATTCTTAATGACAGACAAAATAGATGTTCGCCTGTTCCCACTCCCACTTCCGCTTTCACAAAGCGTCATTTCACCTTTTGAAAAATCTTTTAACGCATTTTTCATTTCATCAATTGAATCAACACAAATTGCGTCAACGTGATTTCCTAAAACAGTTTCAACTGCTAATTCCCATCCCGCATCAACATGAATCATTTTTCCAAGCTTCGTTTGTTTGCTTAAATCATGTTGTTTTAACCATGCTTTAACTTCTTCTTGATTATCTTGTTGCAACGCATTCAACGAAGCAACTTGCGCTTCGCATTTTTGTAATTCACCTTGTTGTTTTGAAAATGCAGTTTGCAAATTTAATTGTGTATTGCGTTGTGCTTGAATCGATTTTGATAATTGCGATAACGTTGCTTGAATATCAGATATTTTCTTTTGTAGCGTTTGTACTTTTTCAGATAATGGATTTATTTCGTCTGAAGAATTATTGGTTGGCAGTGCGGATAATTGTGTTTGTAATTGTGTGCGGCGTTCTTGTAATTGTTGTTGTTGTTTTTCATAATGACTGCAATTATTTTTTGCAACTTCTAATTGTTGATGCGTTGCAGAAATTTTTTCTTGAAAACGATCACATTCATTTTGTGCTTGACGCATATTTTGTTCTGCAATTTGCAATGTTTTATTTGCCGCTTGCAATACTTCATGTAATTGTCCGGACTGCGGTTTTAATTGTGTCAATTCTTCAGTTAATATTTCAATTTGTTCTGTTTGCGCAGTTGCTTGATGCGTTAATTCATCGAATAATGAAGCAGATTCTGTGATTTCGCGTTCCCATTGTTTTGATTGTTCTTGTTTATGTTGAATTTGTTGTTCTAATCGCGCAATTTCACTGCCTAATCCGTAAAATTGTTTTTGCACACCTTCTTTTTCATCTAAAAAAGTTTGAATATCAATACGTGATTTTTCGATATTCATTTCGCATTCGCGTTGCGTTGCTAATTGTGCTTCGTGTTGTAAAACAATTTGTGCGATTTTTTCTTTTTTATCGTGAGATTGTTTTTCAAATGCAGTCCATTGCAAAGCTTTCATTTGCGCATGCAACAAACGTAATTCTTGTTGTAATATTTTATACTTTTCCGCAGCTTCCGATTGACGTTCTAAATGACGTAATTGTTTTGCTAATTCTGCGCAAACGTCATTTAATCGATCGCAATTTTCTTGTGTGTGGCGAATACGCGTTTCTGTTTCGCGACGACGTTCGCGATATTTTGAAATACTTGCTACTTCTTCAAAATGTGCGCGTAATTCTTCTGGTTTTGCCTCAACTAATTGCGCAATCATTCCTTGTTCGATGATTGCATAGCTGCGCGGACCCAAACCAGTTCCTAAAAATAAATCGACTAAATCACGACGTCGCGCTGCAACGCCATTAATAAAATAATTTGATTGACCTTCGCGCACCACTTCGCGACGAATGGAAATCTCGGAAAATGCAGCATATTCTCCAGTAATTCTGCGATCAGAATTATCGAATGTTAATTCAACCGCTGCTTTTCCAACTGGTTTTCTACCAGTTGATCCATTAAAAATAACATCGGACATCGATTGTCCGCGCAATTGTTTAGCGGACATTTCGCCCGTTACCCAACGAATGGCATCAACAATATTAGATTTTCCGCAACCGTTTGGTCCGACAATTGCATTCATGTGACTTGTCACGGGAATGCTTGTGGGATCCACAAAAGATTTGAAACCAAATAATTGAATGCGTTTTAATTGCATAATTGGCGTGAATTTCCTAGTTAAATTTAAGTTACAGTTTACAGAAAATGGTGCAGATTGAATAGAGAAAGTTCGGTATCGGCATTATTCACGCCGATACCATCTTTTACGCTATTACTTTTTGTTGTTTCACTTCTTGATGCACAATCGCGAGTGATTTTACCCATGGTTGATGATGTTGAAGACTTTTTGGCAGGTTTTGCAGCGCTAATTCTGCTTGAACTGCTGAATTGTACTGACCGTACGTCAACATAAACCATGGTTTGCCATCGAGTTTGGTTTCAAAATATGCAGCTTTATTGCCTAAATTATGTACTGCAACAAATGATTTCAAGTCGCTTAATTTATTGCTGGCTAATAACTGTACAGTATATTTTTGATTGGTTGCGACAGTTGGATTTGTTTGTTGTGGCGATGACGGTATCAATACTGACATGTCAGCTGACGCATTTGATTTTGGTTGCGCAGATGCAATTCTTGGTTTTGCATTGGGTGATAAACGTGGATCGCTAATTGCGTGATGCTCTTGTGCAATCGGTGGCGAAGCAGCTGCTGTTGTTTCGCTTGTTGTTTCACTTGAAGTGCCGCTTGTTAATCCGCCCGGTATATTTTGCGATGATTGCGTTGGCATGTGATAAGCCGGCAAATGTTTTGTGATGGGTTCGGTCGGAACTGTTTTATTCATGTTGTCGATATCTGCTGGTTCTTGCTGAACGATGGTGCTAGCAGAACGAGAATCGTAAGGCGCTGTGTAATCATTGCCTGCGGCCGCTTGATGCAAATCAGTGAAAGTCGCGCCAGAATTAATCAGCGACCATGCTTTTTTTGCCAAAGGTTGTCCTTGCGCAGCTGATCTTTCAATCCAAAGTTCCGCAGTTTGTTGATCTCTGACCGTGCCAATTCCGTAATAATACATATAACCCAAAGCATATTGCGCATCAGCACTACCATTTTCTGCAGCAGCTTGAATTTTAGTAATCGAACAATTGTATTTCATCATGTAAGGATTAGATTCGCAGGCGTGTGATGCTGCTGCCGATTGAGTCGCGCTGGATGAAGGTGAATGACTACATCCTGCAATTAACGCTGTTAAAGTGAAAACCGTCGCGCCACAAATAACGATAGATTTGATTGTCATGATCTGCTTCCTTGATAAAATTCCAAAAAAATTAAGCTATTGTGCGACAAAATAAAAAAGATGTAAACGAAAAATAGTAGTTGCGGCTCTGAAGGTTGATTAACGAAATTTTCAGATTTGAGGTGAGGTTGAAGGATAATTTTATTTCGAAAAGCGCAGTTGACACGTTAGTCAATGAGCATTTTCGAAATAAATTATCATTCAAGATCACCCAAAGATGAAAATTCTATTCTCCGTGGAAATTCTGAACGAAAAAAAACCCGGCGGTTTAGGGAAACCGCCGGGCTTGATCGATACTAGGGAGTTCACATTTTAGGGATTTAAAGCGTTAAGGAACCCAGCGCGGATTCCATTTTTGTTTCTTTACAACTACGTTTTGCATTTTACAATCCTCCTTGGTCGGTTTCAGTTTCGGATTGCCAGCTTTGTTTAGTTGTGCGGTTCAACATCCTGTCAAACCGCAATGCCAACCAATCAAAACTTACAACTCACAGTAACACACCCGAAAACTCGAGCAAGCTATCTTGAAAAAAAATTAAACAACTTTGATTTTTTTGATCGTTGTATTTTCAGTCAGTTATATTTTATGAATTTTTTTTGAACAAATAAATCAATCAGTTGGTCATTTTTAATGCATGCAAAAACGTCGGACACGTTGAGATATTTCGCACAATGTATTGAGAATTTTGGAAAACGGTATTTTTGACCTCGATAAATATTTCTTAATAAAGAACAAAAAATGTACAGTTTCAACGCGTGCAATCCCAAACAATTCTCGTATAATGCGCTCCATGTCAAAACGAAAACGCAAAAAAGTATCAACCGAGCTTGTCACCGCAACTGTGACCGAGTTAAATCACGAAGGTCGTGGCATTGCCCGCGTAAATGGCAAAGCCACTTTCTTATTTGGCGCATTGGCTGGTGAAACGGTGCAATTTCAATATTCAAAATATCATCGGCAATATGATGAAGGCGCGGTTGTTGATGTTATCGAAAAATCACCTGATCGCGTTATTCCAAAATGCAAACATTTCGGCGTATGCGGCGGCTGCAGTTTGCAACATATGAATTCTGATGCGCAGCGCACACATAAACAAGCTGTTTTATTAGAACATTTACAACATCAAGCTGATTGTGTTCCAGCAGAAATTTTACCGCCAATTTATGCAGATTCATGGGAATATCGCCGTCGTGCACGATTATCAGTGCGTTTTGTAACGAAAAAAAATGCTGTTTTAGTTGGATTTCGTGAACGCGGCAGCAGTTTTGTTGCGCAACTTGAATCGTGCGATATTTTACATCCATCGATTGGAAAAAAAATAAAATTGCTCGGTGAATTATTAATGCAATGCGAAATGAAATCGCATATTGCGCAAATTGAAGTTGCAATCGGTGATAATGTGAGCGCAATTGTCGTGCGACATTTAGTTGAATTACCAAAAAGCGATATTGAAAAATTAATTTTATTTTCGCGCGACAATAATTTGCAATTATATTTTCAACCTGAAGGTACAGACAGCATTCACGCAGTGTATCCTGAAAATCCTGATAGATTATTTTATGAAATTCCCGATCAACAAATAAAAATATATTTTAAACCATCGCAATTTACGCAAATTAATCAAGCAGTGAATATTAAAATGATTTCACGTGCAATTGAATTATTAGATTTGCAAAAAACAGATCGTGTATTAGATTTATTTTGCGGTATTGGAAATTTTTCACTGCCGATTGCAAAATATTGCGCTGAAGTGATTGGTGTTGAAGGTTCGGAAAATGCAATTGCGCAAGCACAAAATAATGCGCAGGAAAATAATATTCACAACACACAATTTTTTACACAAGATTTATCAGTTGATTTATCGCATGCCGCATGGAGTCAAAATCAATTTGATAAAATTATTTTAGATCCACCGCGCGTTGGCGCAAAAGAATTAATTCCTTATTTTGCAATATGGAAACCGAAACGCATCGTTTATATTTCTTGCAATCCCATCACGTTAGCCCGTGATACAAAAGATTTATTGCAATTAGGTTACACATTAGAAAAAGCCGGCGTAATGGATATGTTTCCGCATACTGAGCATGTGGAAGCTATTGCGGTGTTTGCTATAATAGAAACATGAACACAAATGACAACACATTGTCACCCCAAGCCATCCACTGGCTAGACCATCTCGATCAAACACATCACGCGAATTTTGATTTAATTAAAAATGCCTGTATTTTTGCATGTAAAAATGAAAAAACAAACACGCCCTTTTCGCTATCCACATTAACACAAGGATTAGCGATGGCGGATGTATTATTAACATTGCAAAGTGATGATTATATTATCGCCGCTGCAATTTTATATCCTGCAATTTTTTACAATGCCGCATTAACTGAAAAATTAAATGAAACAACAGATAAAACAATTTGCAAATTAATTACGGGCGCAATGCAAATGGATATTATTCATTCTGCATATAGCGATAAATCTGAAAAAACGGGTCAACAAAATCAAATTGATAATTTACGCAAAATGATGCTCGCGATGGTTGATGATATTCGCACAGTATTATTAAAATTATCCGAGCGATTAATTATGTTACAACATTTGGGACGTCTTCCATCAGAAAAACAATTGCAAATCGCGCAAGATACAATGGATTATTATGCCCCGCTCGCAAATCGTTTGGGTATTGGTCATATCAAATGGCAATTAGAAGATTGGGCATTTCGTTATATTAATCCAACAGAGTATCAAAAAATTTCAAGTGCGTTTCACATGCGCCAAAAAGACCGCGTGCAATTTATTCATCAAACGATTGCTGAATTAAAAAAATTATTAGCAGAAAATAATATTAAAAATGTGAAAATATCAGGGAGAATTAAGCATATTTATAGTATTTATAAAAAAATTCAACGAAAAGAAACAACGTTTGAACATATTTATGATACGAATGCGATTCGCATTTTAGTACCAACAGTCAGAGATTGTTATACCGCATTAAGTTTAGTGCATTCGCGATGGACGCCAATCACAAAAGAATTTGATGATTATATTGCAAAACCAAAATCAAATAATTATCAATCAATTCACACTGCTATCACAACTGAAAATGGCTTGATACTTGAAATACAAATTCGAACAGTGGAAATGCACGAAAAAGCAGAATTGGGAATTGCGGCGCATTGGAAATATAAAGAAAATAAATCACATCATCACGACGATCACAAAATTCATTTGCTGCGCGAATTATTAGAAACACAAACACATTTATATCCAGAAGCATTTCATGATCGTGTTTATGTTTTTTCGCCAACAGGAAATGTATTTGATTTAGAAAAAGGTGCAACATCACTTGATTTTGCTTATTTAGTGCATAGTGATGTTGGCAATCGTTGCCGCGGTGCAAAAATTAATAATGTTTTAATGCCGCTCACTTATGAATTAAAAACAGGTGATCACATTGATATTCTTACAACTAAAGAGCCTCATCCGAGTCGTGATTGGTTGCGTGCTGATTTAGGCTTTTTAAAAACAACGCATGCAAAACAAAAAGTGCGTCAATGGTTTAAAAAACAAGATCAAGAAAAATATTTGAGCGATGGTTTATCAATATGGGAAAAATTAGCAAAACAAAATCATTTTGAAAAATCAATGATCGAAAAAATATTTTCTGAATTTGATCTTAAAAATTCAAATGCATTGTTAATTTCATTAGGTAATGCTTCTATTTCACCAGCTGCACTTTTAAATAAATTAACTGATTCTCATCAAAAACCACGTGACGAAATTATTATTGAAAAAGAAAGAGAAAAAAAGGAAGCATTATCATCGCCCGCTTTTTCAGTGCAAGGTGAAAAACATTTATTAACACAATTAGCAAAATGTTGTCGTCCTATCCCTGGCGATATTATCATGGGCTATATCACAAAAGGTCGCGGCATCACCGTTCATCAAAAAAAATGTCGCAATATTATTGACGCACAAAAAAATCGCCCTGAAAAATTAATCGATATTTCATGGGAAAATCAAACGAATAAAAATTATCGCGTGAATTTAGAAATTCACTGTGAAGATCGCTCTGGATTATTGCGCGATGTATCTGGCATTATTGCGCAACTTAATTTATCTATTTTTGCAATCAATTCACGTCTTAATAAAAATAATGCGATGGCAACAATTTCGTTGACAGTTGAAATTAATAATCAAAATATATTAAATGATATGATGAAAAAAATTCGGCAGATTAAGGGTGTTATGGATGTTCGTAGAAAATAATTCTGTGTGTATGTTCGCTCAATAAAAAACCCAGATGATCTTTCTTCTCGTATGAATTTTTTTAACGCTCGATGGTCGATTTTTTTAGGCCGTCTCAACGTGACGTCGTGACTCGTATCGACTAAAATTGACTTCGTGTCAATTTTGCCTAAAAAAATAACGACCATCTCGCTAAAAATTCAAACTCGGCGAAAGATCATCTGGGTTTTTTATTTCGCTCACCCCGAGCACTGATCACTAAATCAACGGCATCGGCACCAACAATATTTCTTCACCCATCGTATGAAAACGTCTTTGCAACACATATGGAATTCCATTATGCAATAAACGTTTGAACCAAGTATCTTTTTGAAAACTCATTTGACTCGCAAAAAACATATGATCAGGATATTTTTTTCCAGTGCTTTCACATAATTCCATTGCTTGCTCAATTAAATCACTTCCATATTCTGCATAACTTGTTGCAGCTAAATTTTTCTGATGGCAATAATTTACAAAATAATCGAGCATTTCATCCACTTCTTTTGTCATGCGTTTTAATGAACGCTTTCCGCTAAAACTTTTAATATCAACTTGTCCGACGCTAATAAATACAAAATTTTTAAAATAGCTTGGAAAATGTTTTAGGATCCACAATAAACAATGCATGCCCAATACTTTATCTCTTAAAAAAATAATTGCGGTTTTGTCGCTGGGTTGAATTGCGATTTCAGGATGAAATACATCAGATAAAGGCGGAATTAATTCGCGACTGCGCAAACGTAATTCGCGACCCACCCAACGATAATGTCTACGTACAAAATAACAAAATGCGATGACCAAACAAGTTACAATAATTGTTACAAAACCACCTTCAAAAAATTTACTAATTAATACAACACATAAAATAGAAGATGTCACAATAAAACCTAACAACGACATCGCACATTTTCCCCACCAATGTCGCGTGTTGGTGAAATTCGTCACCCAATAAGAAAACATTCCGAGCGTAGTTAAACTAAATGTAATAAATACATTAATACTATATAAAACGACTAACCAACTTACATCGCCGTGACTTAACGCTAAAATGATTAATGCGGCAATACCATAAAAAATAATTCCCTGACTATTCACCAATCGACTTGATAATAATTGAAAGCGACGTGGCAACCAATTATCTGCCGCCATATTTGCTAACACAGTTGGACCTGCTAAAAACCCTGTATTTGCAGCAACAAATAAAATACCGCCTTCAAATAATAACGTAATAACTAATCCAATATGTCCTGCGCGCGAAGACCCTAAAATTTCGCCAAAAACAACTGCATTCAATGTTTTTCCATGCACTGGATGCACGTGATACAACATGTACAATAATGTAATTCCACCAGCGACAACGGCGAGTGAAATCGCCATGTATAACATGGTCATTTTTCCAGTTTTAACGCGCGGCTCAACTAATTTATTGACATTATTTGAAACTGCTTCGATACCAGTATATGTTCCGCTTCCTAATGAATATGCATGCAAAATAAATGCGAGCATTAATAACGTACCAATATGGCCACCTAATTCATGCGCTTGACGAAACGATCGATGCACGATAAAACCCATCGATTGTTCGTGCGTAACAATTCCGTATCCAATTAATGCGATGGTTGTAACGACAAATCCTAAAAATAATGGCATAACAACTTTAATGGATTCTTTCATGCCGCGTAAATTTAAAAATATAAAGAAAAAAATAATTAAAAATTCAGCAGGTAATTTTGTCACTAAAAAATGTGCTGGAAAAAAGCTATAAATTGCATCGGCACCACTTGCAGTTGAAATTGCAATTGTTAAAACATAATCGACGATTAATGCGGAACCGGATACAACACCCGCCATCGGTCCTAATAATTGACTTGCGACTTTATATCCACCGCCGCCGCTTGGGAATAATTCGACGACTTGATTGTAACTAAGCGCGATTACAAAAATAGAAATAATTGTGCCTAATGCAACAAATAAAGTTAAATCGGGATATTGTCCCAACGCACGATAAGATTCTTCAGGACCGTAACACGAAGATGATAATGCATCTGCACCTAAACCAATCCACGCAAAAAAAGAAATGAGCGCAGTTTTTTTAAATAAATCGGATTTAAAAGGATCTAATGGATTTCCGAAAAATTTAAATTTCATGCTCGCACCATTTCAACAATCTCATGTAACGTTACATCAGTACACGGCACATCTTTAATTAACCAATCATACAAAGTAACATCTTCTTCACTTAACAATTTTAAAAATAATTTTTTTTGATTTTCAGATAATGATTCATACTGTCGATCTAAAAATCGCTCAAGAATAAAATCTAATTCGAGCATGCCACGTCGACATTGCATGCGCACTTTGCTCAACGCAATCCTCCGTCATCAAAATCAGCACGATTATTAGCGTGATTTTCAAAACGGGTATATTGACCGAGAAAAGTTAATCTGAAATCACCGATCGGACCATTACGTTGTTTGCGAATAATAATTTCTGCTGTGCCTTTATTTGGACTATCTTCGTTATAAACTTCATCACGATAAATAAATGCAATCACATCTGCATCTTGTTCAATCGCACCTGATTCACGCAAATCAGACATGACGGGTCGTTTATCTGTGCGTTGTTCTAATCCACGATTTAATTGTGATAATGCAATGACCGGGACATGAAATTCTTTTGCAATTGCTTTTAATGAACGTGAAATTTCTGAAATTTCATTCGTGCGATTTTCATGTGATGCAGGACTTGTCATTAATTGTAAATAATCAATTACAATTAAACTTAATCCGCCATGTTTTCGTGCAATACGTCGTGCACGCGTGCGTAATTCTAATGGTGATAATGCAGGCGTATCATCCACATATAATTTTGATTCTGATAAAACACTCACCGCAGAAGTTACGCGCGGCCAATCTGCATCAGATAATTGTCCTGTGCGCACTTTGTGTTGATCAATTCTTCCTAAGGATGAAATCATACGTAATGCTAATTGTTCTGCGGGCATTTCTAAACTAAAAACTAAAACAGGTTTTTCTTGTTTCATCGCTGCAAATTCAGCAATATTCATTGCAAAACTTGTTTTACCCATTGATGGTCGACCTGCAATCACAACCATATCGCCTGCTTGTAATCCAGAAGTCATTTTATCAAAATCTGCAAAACCAGTTGAAACACCGGTTAATTCACCTTTTGTTTCGTATAATGAAACTAATCGATCATTTGCTTTTGATAATAAATCAGCAATATTAACGGGACCCGAACCACGTTGTTGATGTTCTGAAATTTTATAAACTAATTGTTCCGCGTGATCTAATAATTCTTGAGAATCGCGACCGTCTGGATGAAAAACACTATTCGTAACGTCTGTTCCAACAGAAATTAATTGGCGCAAAACAGAACGTTCACGAACAATACTTGCGTATGCAACAATATTTGCAGCGGACGGAGTATTTTGTGCTAATTCGTAAAGATACGCTTCACCATCCGGTAAAGTATGTAATTTGTGATCTGATTTTAATGTTTCGGCAATCGTTAAAACATCGAATGGTTGATTGCGATGCGCTAATTTTAAAATCGCTTCAAAAATTGCGCGATGATCACCGCGGTAAAAATCATCTGTATTAATGCGATCCGCGACTTGTTCCCAAGCGCGATGATCTAACATCAACGCACCTAAAACCGATTGTTCAGCTTCGACAGAATGTGGCGGGACTTTTGCAGAAGAAGTGATTACACGCGATTCGGGTTGTTGAATGATGGCTGTCATATAATCCCTATTATGAGTGAGGCATGTTAAACAGTATAATATCAGATCATAATTGAAAAAATCTTTTTTCTTACCCTCACTCACAATAATATAACTGAAAAAAACAAATGGAGATGTAAAGATGCGACCTGTCTCTTTTTCCGCTCAAAAATGAACCATCCCTGGTTCGATCCCGCGTCTGTCGTGACGCTATTCGCTACAAAAGAGACAGGTCACATCTTTCCATCAGCCGAATTTATAATTTCAGTTACATTATCGCTCGTTCACTTCAGTGCGATTTTTTCGTCAATATTACGCTTTATTATTCACCACCACTTTAATTTTTGCATGAATTTCACCATGCAAATTAACCGTAATGACAGTTTCACCAACAATGCGAATTGGACCTTCAGGCATTTCAACTTCGCTTTTTTCAAGTGCTTTTCCAGCATCAGTTGCCGCTTTTGCAATATCACGCGGACCAATTGATCCGAATAATTTACCTTCGTCACTTGCTTCAGCAGCTAATGTCACAACGAAGCCTTCGAATTCAGCCGCACGTTTTTGTGCTGCAGCAAAAACTTCCGCTGCTTTTTTTTCTAATTCTTTGCGACGTTTTTCAAATACAACAATATTCGCTTCAGTTGCTTGCGCTGCTTTTCCGCGTGGTAATAAAAAATTACGCGCGTAGCCTGCTTTTACATTTACTTGATCGCCAACATTTCCCAAATTAGTAACACGTTCTTGTAAAATAACTTTCATATCCGCACTCCGCTATCAAAATAAGAATTTCCATCTTTGGGTGATCTTGAATGATAATTTATTTCGAAAATGCTCATTGACTAGCGTGTCAACTCCGCTTTTCTCAATAAATTATCATTCAACCTCACCTCAAATCTGAAAATTTAATTAATCAACCTTCACAGTTAAAACCACTAAACTTTTTTATTTATTTTTTTCTAAATAAAGATATTTGCCAACATCTCGCAACCATTAATTGTAAAAATAAACCGAGTAAAAAGAAAAATGTTGCAAGCGCAGTTGCCATTGGCGCTATTTTTTTTGCAAATTCAATTGGCGTCATGCCTAATTTTTCATGCGATTCAGCGATATATTGTTTTACAAATATCGTTAATTGCTTTGTCCACCATTGTTGCAAATGCGGCACAAAATGATTTAGCAATAAAACAAATACAACGCCAAAAACAATTGCGATGGCAGATAAAAGACTCCATCTTTTATATTGTCGCAACAACATTGCAAAACACCACACTAAAAAACATCGCAATAATAACGCATCACTTTGCCCTACTTTTCGCAACACCAACATTGCAATAGCAGGAAGTGCAACCCACGCTAATAAAATTAAACCGGGTCTCGCACCTTTTTGTAGTGTAATTAAACCCACAATAATTCCAGCAATAAAACCAGTTGGTAAACCAAATACCGGTAAAAGCGCGCACAAAAAAGCAATTGCAATTGCGTTTGCATCTTTTACCAATAAATATTCACCGAATTTTTTCACTAGCATGCAAGCTCGTAATTAATGCGTATCGCAAAAAGGCAATAACGCTAAATAACGCGCTAATTTTACCGCTCGCGATAATTGACGTTGGTAACGTGCGCTTGTTCCAGTAATACGACTTGGCACAATACGCCCTGATTCCATGACATATTCTTTCAATGTGTCAATATCTTTGTAATCAATACTCACTGCTTCTTGCGCTTCAAACGCACAGAATTTTTTACGCTTAAAATAATTAGCCATTTTTTTCTCCTATGCTCGATCGCCAGTTTCATCATCACGATCATGACGATCATGATGTTCATAAGAACGTCCTTTACTAGGACGACCGCTTTGTTCATTCGCTGCTTTTTTTGCAATAGGTGATTGACCCGTGATTGCACTGTCACGACGTAAAATAACATTGCGAATAACCATGTCATTAAAACGAAATGCGGTTTCAATTTCTTTTAAAACAGCGTCAGTACATTCAATATTCATCAATACGTAATGCGCTTTATGCACTTTATCGATTGGATACGCCAATGCGCGACGACCCCAATCTTCTAAGCGATGGACTTTACCAGAACCATTTTTAATGATGCCCTGATAACGTTGAATCATGGATGGAACCTGACCACTTTGATCAGGATGTACTAAAAAGACAATTTCGTAATGTCTCATAATTTCCCCTTTCGGTTTTGTAGCCCCCTGCGAAATGCAGTGGAGCAAGGAGTTAAAACAAGCGCGCAGTATAGCGATGATGTGTTCATAGCGCAAGGTGTGTATGGTATTATCAGTTAAATCAGCGATACGAGTATTATTTATGGTGCTAACCGAAGATCACAGCAACGCCACTTATCAAATCAAGTCATTTTCGCCTGGAAAAATAGTGATAAATAGCGAAACGTACACAAATAGTTTAATTATTTCGCCTGATAAAATCATTACACCATGGAAACCAACTACTACAGATACAATAACAGATGATGATTTATTATTGTTATTAACAACACAACCTGAAATTATTTTATTAGGTACAGGCGAAAAAAGTATTATATTACCGGCAAAAAAATTAGCATGCTTGTTAGAAAAAAAATTTCATGTGGAATGTATGAATACTGCTGCGGCATGTCGAACTTACACCGTATTAATTTCCGAAAATAGAAAAGTTGCTGCGGGATTAATTATATGAAAATCGCATTAGCACAATTAAATTTTCTCGTCGGCGATATTGACGGCAACGCTGATCGCATTATTCAAGAATCAAAAAAAATATCCGCTGATTTAATTGTTTTTCCAGAATTGGCATTAACAGGTTATCCACCCGAAGATTTATTATTTCGCCCAGGATTTTATAAACGCTGTCAGCGCGCATTGCATCGCATTGCAGAAAATATTGGGAAAAAAAATATTATTATTGGTTATCCCGAAAGTAATCACAAAACACATTATAATAAAGCGGCGTTAATTTGTGATGGAAAAATAATTGCTGATTACGCAAAACAAGAATTGCCAAATTACACTGTGTTTGATGAAAAAAGATATTTTTCGGCGGGTGATAAATCTTGCGTGTTTGAATTAAATAATATAAAAATCGGTTTGGTGATTTGTGAAGATTTATGGCATAAAAACCCTGTAAAACAAGCAAAAAATGATGGTGCGGAACTAATTATTTCAATTAATGCATCACCTTATGATCGAAAAAAAGTTCGTGAGCGAGAAAATACATTAAAACAACGCGCAACAGAAAATCATATTCCCATTGTTTATCTCAATTTGGTTGGTGGTCAAGATGAATTGGTTTTTGATGGCGGATCGATGGCGGTCGATGCAAATGGCGATCGTTGCGTGCAAGGAAAATATTATTCTGAAGAAATAATTATTATTGACGTTGAATTAAAAAATAAAAAAATAATAATCGAGCCACAAAAATTACCTGAACGTTTACCACAAGAATTTCATATTTATGAAACATTAAAATTAGGCGTGCGAGATTATATTCGCAAAAATAATTTTCCAGGCGCGCTGATTGGATTATCTGGCGGCATTGATTCTGCATTAACATTAGCAATTGCAGCAGATGCAATTGGCGCTGAAAAAGTAACCGCTGTCATTATGCCATCACAATTTACCGCGCAAATGAGTATTGATGATGCAATTGAAGAAGCAAAAGCGCTCGGCATTGAATATCATATTATTAAAATAGATGAACTGCTCGCGCAATTTTTAAAAACATTATCGCCGATTTTTAAAAATGCAGCGCACGATTCAACTGAGGAAAATTTACAAGCACGCATTCGCGGCATGTTATTAATGGCACTTTCAAATAAATTTGGAAAAATTGTTTTAACAACCGGAAATAAAAGTGAAATGTCAGTTGGATATGCAACTTTATATGGCGATATGGCTGGCGGATTTTCTGTAATTAAAGATGTTCCGAAAACTTTAGTCTACAAACTTGCGCATTATCGTAATAAAATAAATAAAGTTATTCCCGATCGTGTGATCACGCGCGCACCCACCGCAGAATTAAAAGAAAATCAAACTGATCAGGATAAATTACCACCTTATGATGTGCTCGATGAAATTTTGGAAAGGTATATTGAAAAAGATGAAGAGCCAACGCAAATTGTCAATGCGGGTTTTAATAAAAAAACGGTGGACGATGTTGTTCATATGATTAATGCAAATGAATATAAACGCCGGCAAGCGCCAATCGGTATTCGTTTAACGCAGCGTGCATTTGGAAAAGATCGACGGTATCCAATTACATCTGGATATGCGAGATCAAAAAAATAATTTATGCAATACCGTATTTTTATCGCGGTGATCTCGGAACGCTATTATTTTGATCGGGCACCGCACTATTTCCATCTTGTTGTGCCGTAGATTTTTTAAATATACCAGTCTTGCGCATCGCTTTAGCAGAAGCTGCCATTTCATCTATTTCATTACAAGCAGCATTATCATAACCCGGACCACCTAATTGTTTCAGCATTGCGTTTTGTTGTTTTAGGATATGCTCAATATATTTTTCATTTTTGTTATGAGTAAATGCTTTATAAGTAGCGGTATGTTCACGTTGCGATGCTAACATTTCTTCACGAAATAAACGTTGCAATGAAGCAAGCATGTAATCATCGCGATTTGCTGCTGGAATTTTCTTTTGCGCTGCCAACATTTCATTCAGTGTAATTGTTTCATCTGGAAATAATGTTTTTAAAACACTGAGCGTTATTGCTTTCTCTGATTGTATTTCACTATTTGCAGTTATTCTTTTTATTGCATCGCGCAAATGTCGAATTAATGGTGATGAAATAGTCGTAGCACCTTTTAAATCTTCATATCTTTTAACAACACGATTTAGTTCTGCAATATAAGCATCTTTTGTTAAGGCAACGCCATCAGATTTTGCACTTTCTGGTGCAACTAATTTTACTTCACACATCGACGCGCGATACCAAGACACATCATCAGGACGCTTAGTGATAGAGTTTGCTTTTGCTGTAAATTCACGCGCTGCTTCAATTCCCGCGCCAACAATTTCTTTTTCTGCAGTGCCGGTAACGGTTGGTGAAATACGAATGGCAGCTGTTACAATTGTTCGACTAATATTAGCTGGTAAGCGCAATACTGTTGTAGCTAATGCGCGAACACCATCTACCATTGCAATAAAATTATCATAGCCAGACCATTTTTCAATTTTTCGCATCGTTTTATGCGATACGTCTAGACGTTTTGCGATGAAACGTATCGGCGTACCCACAACAGCGCCAAGCACACCATGCACAGCAGGCAAGATTGTTCCAACCAAAGTATTTCCAAAAGCAGTTCCTAATTTTTTCAAAAAACCTTTTTTCTCTTGAATGGGCTTAACATCTTCTTGCAGAAATTTATTATCAAGCTCAGATAAACGTTGCACTGCTGCTTGCACAACAGCATCTTTATTTTTTGCGACAAATTCAGGATTAATTGCTCGCATCATTTCTACTTCAGCAAATGCAGACATAAATGTTTTTTCATTGCGTTTTTCTGCTGGAATTGCATCGTAAATTGATTTTGCTAACGAAGCAGTTGCGCTAGCATCAATATCTTGCGCAGGTCTTTCAGCGGGGAATTGTTTATTGAATGCATCAATTATTTCGCGTTGCTCTGAAAAGGCTGCATTCATTTCGCGTTTAAATGTAATTATAAAATCATCACCAGTTTTAACATCAATAATATTATTTAAAATAGATTGAACGGTAGATTGCAACTGTGCCGCATCAACTTTGGCGCGACCTGTTTCTGAAACATGACTTAATAACGCATTGGTTAATAACGCCGCCATACGCGAATTAAATTGCGATTGCAATGCAGGAGAAATGCTCGACGGATGTTCTTTTTTAAATGCTTCAATTCCTGCATAAATCATATCAAAAATAACTGCTGCCGGTTTAATAGCAGCGGTTAACTCATCAAATATTTTCCAATTTCCTAATGCGCCTGTTTCATGCGTAAGTTCAATTGCGCCATGCCCCATCGCATATAAGCTGCTAGCAATTAATGCTGCTTCGATTGGATAATCAGATACAGCGCGCAATAAATCTTTTGGATAACCTTCGCGACCTGCTGCAGTATCTGTTAATGACAATGCTAAATAAGTTGCTTTACCTAACACCAAACCATTTACAAGCGAAGTAAATGATTTTGCAAACATTCCTTCACCTGCATGCGCTGGCATGACACCATGATAAAAAGCTGGAAATACTTTTGTTGCGGATAAAATTTTCACTAATTTACTTGCTTCTTCTGCACTTGCTAAACAAGCGTGATGTGCTGCGATAGTTAAAGTGTATTGCGCCATCAAACCAGCGGCACCAAGCGCAACAGTTCCACGCACAGGATTTATGCGACCCCATTCTTCAAATACTGATGTTATCGTACTGGCAATATGCGCAACATTTCCCGTTAAACTTGCACGTAAAAAAGCGGGGCCTTGTTCGCTTTGTGGTTTTAATACAGAAGGATGTAAATTTGAAAATGCGTTTTCTGCAGCTTGCGCTAATTTTTTTACTTCATCGTTATTGTGTGTTGCTTTTTCTGCAGCGTGTATTGCAGCATTAATTTCATCTGCTGTTGAATTTTCTTTTTTTGCTAATTCAATTAAATTATTTTTTAAATTTGTTTGAAATACATCTGCAAATTTCTCATCATAACTTTCTTGCGCTTTTTTCGCTTCCAATGGATTGATGGTATTTTTACTAATGAACTTTTCATATTGAAGAGCATTCAAGCGTGGTACTATTTTACTCAAAGTTAATTTTTTTAGTGTCTCGCTAGTGGGAGATAACGCTCCGTATTTTCTATCAATGTTCTCAGTTAATGCGTGCTGTATTAATACATCAATGGTATTTTTTTCATCTCTGAAATTCTTTATCGCTTGCAAACAATTATCGGCAATTACTTTCGCTTCTTTATCTAGATCTAGCGCAGAATCATTTGACGACGCTACATTTTTTTTAGTAGCTTTTTTATACGCTAAAATTAATAAATCTGCACCAGCATTAATACCACCCACCGCTAAATTGGCAACAGCATATATTCCACGCGCGATTCCACTAACCGCAACTTTTCCCAAACGCGTGAGCATGCCATCATCTTTTTTAATTTCCAGCACAGGTGTTAATGGATCAGGTAATCCCGGTAATCCAATTCCAGTTGATGGCGTAATTTTTTTTACTGCGCTTGTAAAATTTTGACGCTCAGTTTCTTTAAGCTGCAACAATGTTGCAATACAATGTGCAACATTATCACGTTCTGTTGCATTTAAATTTCCATTGAGCGATAAATCATAAATACAAATCTTTTTATCATCAGCTAACAATTGATCATTGGTTGTAAGTTTTCTGAATCTTGTCGGCGCTGCCGCATCAACCGGCCATTGAAATTTTTCAACGGCTCTTTCTGCATAATAAATACTGTGATCTGATGTAACGGGTGAGCGATCAAATCCTGGTATTTGTATTGCGGTAGCGCGCAATTCATTTAAAAATTGTAATAAAATACTTTTGAGATATTCTTGATTGGCGACATTGTTTGGATCAAGTGTGCGTTCTAATTTTAATAAATTAATTTTTCGTTCTGTGCCATCAACTGTAATTGTAAATTCAGTGCGTAATAAATTTTGTGCTTGGCGAAACAATAAATATTTTGCATGCGCATTTGGATCTTTTTTTAGAAGAGTTTCAAGTTGCGCTGCATTTAAAGAACCATCTTTCTGTGGTCTTAAATCATAAAATTTTTCTATCTCAGCAATATAATTACCCAGTTTAGTAATTGCCAACGTCGTCGGCGAAACTGCTTGCGCACCATTGCCACGATCGACAAACATTTTAACGTCTGCGCCAGTCATGGTAATTTCATTCGCAACTAAACTTATTTTTTGACCAAAAATATTTTCACGGCGAGTGAAACCGAAACTCTGTTCCGATATTCCTGATTTTTCGCCAAATGAAAAAATGTATAAGTCATCAACACGATTTCTTAAAAAATCTTCTCTTGGAACATTAGTCTTAAATTTTTGCATAGAGAATATCCTCAAAAAAATATGCGACAAAAGAAAATCATGCGAAAAATATAGTACAAAATACAATTATATTATTAAGGCATTGTAAAACATCGGGTTAGGAAAATAGCTTAACAGATTAGTATTAACAAAATATTAAATTAAGAATAATTAGTGTCGATAAACACTATTTTGCGTGAGTAATTCAGCAATTTGAATGGCATTGAGTGCCGCACCTTTTCGAACGTTATCAGCAACAACCCATAAATTAATGCCATTTTTATGAGAAATATCATTGCGAATTCGTCCAACAAAAATTGCATCTTGACTTGCCGCATCGGTCACAGGTGTTGGAAAATCATCACCATCAATCACAACAATGCCTGGCATTTTTTCCAATAATTCGCGCACAACATCTACATCAGGAAATTTTTCTGTTTCAATATGAACGCTTGCGCTGTGTCCAAAAAAAACGGGCACGCGAACCGCAGTTGGATTAATTAAGATTTTTTTATCATCTAAAATTTTTTGCGTTTCCCATACAATTTTCATTTCTTCTAGTGTGTAATTATTTTCATGAAACGAATCAATTTTTGGAATGACATTGAATGCAATTTGTTTTTTTAGTGCGTATTCATTAATAGATTGCCCGCTTAATAATGCGGCGGTTTCTTTCGCGAGTGCTTCGATGCCTTGTTTTCCTGCGCCAGAAACAGATTGATAGGTTGAAATATTAATTCGCTGAATTCCAAATTTATCATAAATAGGTTTCAGCGCTGCAACAACAGGAATGGTATTGCAATTGGGATTTGCGATAATATTTTTTGGAATTTTTTTTAATGCGGTTGGATTTACTTCAGGAACAACGAGCGGAACATCTTTGTCATAACGAAATGCGCTGGATTTATCGATCACAATACATCCCGCTTCTGCCGCAATCGGCGCATATTTTAATGACACTTCATTTCCAGCTGCAAAAAAAGCAAAATCAATTTTGGAAAAATCAAAACCATCCAACATATTTACCATAATTGGTTTTTCTTTAAAAATAACTGAATTTCCAGCTGATTTTTCACTCGCTAATGCAAATAATTCGCCGACAGGAAAATCACGTTCAGCTAATAAACTTAATAATGTTTCACCAACAATTCCTGTTGCGCCGACGATGGCGATGTTATATTTTTTTGGCATGCGGTGTCTTCTTTGTCTGCTTTTGATGACGTATCATATATTCTCTGCACGCAATATTCATCAATGTTTGATATTTTGGTGACGATTTTTTAAACCATTCCAACACATCTAAATCAAAACGAACAGTGACTTGCTGTTTTCTTGGACGATAAAATTTTCCGCGAATAGCATACGTAAAATCAGTTTCTGGGATATCTGAAAAATCGATTTTACGATATTTTAACGCACGCAATTCCTCTTTCATTTCCTCTGTTAATACGATATCTTCTTGCCTCATTTGAACTAGCCGCCCTGGCTGTGATAAGTCTGATATTTTCTTCGTCATCATCGTTCTCCACTGTATGTCCAACACAAATCAATCCATCCTCAACCAATCCAGTAGTTTTCCATCGTTCTTCAAGATACGTATAGCGATGATCAAGCTCTGATAACAAATCAGGGTCAAGAAACACGAGAGAAGCTAATTCAAAATCAATTCCATGCTTTGCTTGATTAATCCTATTCTTATGTTCATCCCACTCAAATAGCATGATTATTCTCCTATAATAACAAAACACCCTACAAATATCAACTACAAGTTTGTAGTTACAAGTTAGGGTATTTATAAGAAGGAAATTATCGCTCTTTTGCAAAGAGAATCATATTCGGGTTTTTAAAAAAAAATAATCCAACAAAACCATCGCCAACCGCGCTTCAACAATCGGCACTGCGCGAATACCAACACACGGATCATGTCGTCCCGTTGTAATTATTTCTGCAGGATTATTATTAATATCAATTGTTTTTCCGGGGATTCGAATACTTGATGCGGGTTTAAATGCAACACTAACGAAAATATCTTGCCCGCTAGAAATCCCACCTAAAATTCCACCTGCATGATTTGATAAAAATCCACTTGGTGTAATTTCATCTCTATTTTCTGAACCTTTTTGTGCAACAACAGAAAATCCATCACCAATTTCAACACCTTTTGCTGCATTAATTCCCATCATTGCATGTGCAATAACCGCGTCTAATTTATCAAAAACAGGTTCACCCAAACCAACAGGAATATTTTTTGCAATAACATTAACGCGCGCACCAATTGAATTTCCTTCGCGACGCAATGCTTCAATTAAATTTTCTAATTCTTTAATTTTATTTTTGTCAGGAAAATAAAATGGATTTTGATTTACAAAATTTAAATCAATTTCTTCCGCAATAATATTTCCTATTTGCGCAACATATCCCTGAAAAATAATTCCACATTTTTCAAATAAAACTTTTTTTGCAATCGCACCCGCTGCAACCCACGAAACCGTTTCACGCGCAGACGATCTTCCGCCACCACGATAATCACGAATGCCATATTTTTTTTGATAGGTAAAATCCGCATGCCCAGGACGAAAAAGATTTTTATTTTTTTCATAATCAGTTGTGCGTGCGTTTTCATTTGGAATAATTAATCCAATTGGCGTGCCAGTTGTCTTTCCTTCAAACACACCTGAAATAATTTTCACGCGATCTGATTCGTGACGTTGCGATGTGAAAGGTGACGCACCCGTTTTCCTGCGATCAATTTCAATTTGTATATCATTTTCTGACAATGCAATATTCGCAGGACAACCGTCGACAATGCACATCATCGCATCGCCATGGCTTTCACCACACGTTGTCACAACAAATATTTTTCCAACGCTATTGCCAGACATTAATATACCGCTATAATCAGTTATTCTTAATTGCGGATTATATATCATATGAATAATCACACCATCATTATCGGCATTTCTGGCGCATCCGCTTCTGGAAAAAGTTTATTAGCCAACACTATCGTGAATGAATTAGGTTCTGATCAAGTCGCCGTGATTTCCGAAGATTCTTATTATAAAGATTTACATCATTTATCTGTCGCAGAACGCGCAAAGATGAATTTCGACCATCCCGATGCGCTCGATCATGAATTATTAATTCAACAATTAAAATTATTGCAGCAAGGCAAAACAGTTGAAGTGCCGCGTTATGATTTTAATTTGCATCAACGGAAAAAAGAAACGCGTACAATTGGTCAACATCGCATTATTGTACTCGAAGGAATTTTATTATTTGTTGATCCAGCATTGCGTAGCATTATGGATATTCGAATTTTTATGGACACCGCTTTAGATATTTGTTTAATTCGTCGTTTGCGTCGCGATTTATTAGAACGCGGTCGCTCGCTTGAATCTATTTTGGAACAATATCAAAATACCGTACGTCCGATGTATTTACAATTTATCGAACCCAGCAAACGCTACGCAGATTTAATTGTTCCGCGCGGTGGTGAAAATCGGATTGCGATTGATATGATTAAGGCGAAGATGCGGGAATTGTTGAATTAATCGCTCACACTTTTTCCACACGATGCTTTTCAAACAAATATTCTACCCACAAATTAGTGAGTGTTTCCTGCATTTTATTTTGTCCTAAACGTTCCTTGATATTATCGATATCAATAATTTCCATCGGCTGATGTTGCCATGAACATGCATACACTGCTTTTGTGCGTTTGCCTGTGACGGGATCAATTTGCCATTGCAAACATTGCGCGCAAACACCTTTTAACATGCATTGCATTGAACCGTAAACTGATGCAGTGAATTTTACCTCTGGATTTAAAGCATTTTTTAATGTTGTGTTTCGTGCATGTTGAATTGTTTTTAATAGTGATGATGAGGCGACAACAAAAATAGTTTTAATATTTTGTAAATCACATTTTTTCATTTCATCAATTACATTTTTTTCATCATCACAATAAATAATTTTATCGGCGATTTTTTCAATTCGATCTTTTACGATTATATTATTAGATTGAATGACAGCAAAAATTTTATGTCCTGCTGCTTTTAATGCGGGCCCCGCTGATAAAATATACGGAATCACAAATTGATTACCGACAATTAAAATAGTTTGTGGCTCTTGCGGAATATTTGTTTTTGCGCCAGTCGGTCCCATTAAAGCAATCGGATCACCTACTTTAAAAGTAGAAACTAATTTTGTACTCGCCCCTGATTCATAAATTAAAAATGATATTTCATCTGGTTTTTCTGTATTTAAAATACCGAGCGCAGAAATAGTTTCAGTTTGCAAACGCGAATCATCTAATAATAACGCCGACGTTTCATAATTTTGAATACGATAAAATTGTCCTGGTTTACATTGTGTTGCGGCCATCGGCGCTTTTACCGTTAACTCAAGAATATTTTTTGATAAACGCTTTAATGAAATAATTTCTGCTTGTAATAAATAATTTATTTTTTCACGAAAAGCAACGTAGTCATTTTCTCCCGCTCCCACTCCCACTACTTCCATTATCTTTGGATACCCACGTTTTGCAGAAGCAATTGCTTTCACAACACTGCCGTGAAATAAGGGATTAGTGTCGCCTAAAAAACTTACATGTGAATTGCTAGTAAAAATTCCAAAATGTTCTGCTTTAATATGCGAATCATTTTGTGTTGCAATCAATTCGCCATTAATCATTTCATAACTTTGATATGCATCTTTTATTCGCGCAAATGTGCCACGATGTTCAAATTCATAAGCGATATTGGGTTTCGCGCCTGTTGCAACAAAAATAGATTTTGCGGGTAATATTTTTTCTTCAGTTGAAAATATCCAATCACCCGATTCGTCTTGTACACGCGAACGACACGTTAATCCTGCGCAATCACCGTACTCATCGAGCAGTACACCGCTTGGCTCTAATCCTTCCGCATAATAAATTCCCTCTTCCATCGCTTTAATCACTTCTTCATGATTACGCTGGTACGCTGGCGATTCTTGAATACTTTTACGATAAGCAATTGTCACACCGCCCCATTCGCGAATTAATTTATTTAAATGAGGTTTTCTATTTTCTTTTTTCGCATTTTGTTTTTCAGAAATTATTTTTTCAGCATGCAATAAAAATTCATCTAAAATAATTAATGATTGCGTATCGAAACGTGATCGCAGATTTTCTTCGCCAATTTCAGATTTTAAAATATAATAACGTTGATGAATTTTTTCAACTTGCACAATGTAATATGCTTGCGCTTCTGTTGCAGCATCAACACCTGTTAATCCACCGCCAATTACAACTGAAGGTAATCGCACTTGTAAATTTGCCATGCTTGATTTTTTTGTTGCACCTGTTAATTGCAACGCCATTAAAAAATCATTTGCTTGACGCATGCCTGGCGCTAAACTATTTGGAATTGATAATTCGCGAGGTAAACCTGCGCCCACTGTAATGGCAACATGATCAAATCCAAGTGCGGCTGCATTTTCAACTGTAATTGTGCCGCCAAATCGCACATTTCCAAATAATTGAAAATGTGATCTTCGCATTAAACTTAAATAAATTAATTTTAAAAAATTTTTATCCCAACGAACAGTGATGCCATATTCTGCAACACCACCAAATCCTGCCATAATGCGATCATCAAGCGATTCTTTTAAGGAATTAAAATCATAAATCGGATTTAAAATAAATTTTTCTGGCAGCGGTTCTATTTTTAAACCATCACAGCCAACCACCGCACAACCTTCCATTAATAAATGATGCGCTAAAGTAAAACCAGCGGGTCCCATTCCCATCACAGCAATTTTACTATTATTATAGGGTTTTTCTGCATACTGTGTTTGACGCAGTGGATTCCATTTAATTAATAAATCATAAATTTCTACACCCCACGGCAAATCTAAAACATCGGTCAACACACGTGTTTCTATTTCTGGAATATTCACGGGATCTTGTTTTTGATATATGCACGCTTTCATACAATCATTACAAATGCGATGACCTGTGACAGCACACATTGGATTATCAATTGTGACAATTGCTAATGCACCGATTCCAAATCCAGATTTTTTCACTGTATGCATTTCAGAAATTTTTTCTTCAAGCGGACAACCTGTTAAAATATCGCCGACAGGATTTATTTTTAATCCCATTTCAGGATTATTTTTTTTAACAGGAAATCCACTCGAACAAAAATCACCTTCATTTTTATGGCAATAAACGCAATAATGAATTTCATCTAATACTTCACGCAATGACATGCGCGGATCAGTTAATGTAAAACCATCTCGTTCGCGTTGCTTATCTTTCGGCGCTTCAAAACGGCTGTAAGGATCATTTTCAACGGGAATCATCGGCACTAAATTTTCAAAATGTTTTTTTTGCGGTTGATGAAAGCTGCGCCAATTTCTTATTATTTTTTTTCCTGCATCACATTGCATGGCGAGTGCGCACCAGAGAATTAATTTTTCTATTTCTAATTTATATTTGTTTTCGTTGGATAGGAAATGCATGCCGAGTTGCGCGATTTCGAGTTCGAGGTCTTGCATGGCGCTCACCCTGCCGGGCGAGCTTCTGAAAGTGCAACTCTCATTGTTGAGCCAAGTTTGTAATTCGTCAAATTGCGAAATATCGGTTACGGATTTTATTAATCGTTTTGCGTGATGAACATAATAATCTTTAAATTGAAAAATTGGATCGTGGTGATGTGTTTTTGAATATAAATCTGCAACGGCAGATTCAATCTGAAATAATTCCGCAATAAATTTTTCTAAAATCGGTGCGCATTGAATTATCAATTCGCTCATTTCTGAATGAGATAACTTTCCTGCGCGATATTGTTTTAATTGTTCTGATAATGTTTTATCTATTTCGGTTAATTTTTTTAAAAATATGTGATCCAATTTTGCTAAACCATTCGCTGTGAATAATTCTGAAAAATTGAATTCTTTGAGTTGCAATTGAGTCATGATAAAATTATCGCGTGTGATTTATTGCAGGGGTATTGTACCAAATGAGCAAGATAGATAAACATTTTGTCAGCAATATTGATAAAAAGATGGCTGAATTCAACGCGACTCATCCAAAATCAGCGGCACAACAAGCGGAATATGAAAAATATCAGCGCATATATCATTTAAGAGATGTACCAACTGATCAGCATATTACGCATAAATCTGTGTGGGATTAATCACGCCGATAATTTTTTCTGTAGTTCGCCGCTTTCAAATAATTCAGTCACAATATCGCATCCACCGATAAATTCACCTTTGATGTACAATTGCGGAATCGTCGGCCAATTTGCATAATCTTTAATGCCTTGACGTAATTCAGGATCTGCCAAAACATTTACATCTTTAAAATGTGCATTACAAGATTTTAAAATTTGCACTACTTTGCCCGAAAATCCACATTGTGGAAAATCAGCAGTTCCTTTCATAAATAAAACAACATTATTTTCAGAAATAGTTTTTTTGATTTGTTCAATTGCATTCATGTTCACCTCACACTTTATGATGCGAATAATAACATCTTTATCTTCCCAGTACAGAATTTTAACTTTATAATTTGGTCAGTTTGTATTTTCAAAGGGATTGCATCATGACATTTGTAGTTGTTGATAAATGTATTAAATGTAAATATACCGATTGTGTAGAAGTATGTCCGGTTGATTGCTTTCGCGAAGGACCAAATATGTTGGTGATTGATCCGGATGAGTGTATTGATTGTAATTTATGTGTGCCGGAATGTCCGATTGATGCAATTTTTGCAGAAGATGATTTGCCGGATAATCAAAAAGAATTTTTAGATCTGAATAAAAAACTCGCGAAACAATGGCCAATGATTACGGCGATGAAACCTGCGCCAACAGATGCTGATCAATGGAAAGATATTCCAGATAAATTACAATATTTAGAAGAATAAAGTCTTTAAATTCAATAAGTTAAATAAATAATATTATGTAATATCTTGATATTTCAGTACTTTTTAACAAAAAATGATCAAATATCCATTTTGCACTTGCATTCATAAATGCTTTCTTGTACAGTTATCGCAGATTAAGGACTTTGTACTTTGGAGACAGGAGTTTTCATTTTAAAATTATATAGTTACCGATGTTATTTAATGTATATCGATAGCTATTAAGAATTGGGGAAAATACCATGTTGAAGATGTCAACTGTCGAAGCTCGTGAAAACTTTTCTGAAATGATTAACCAAGCTGCTTACGGTAACCAACGCGTTGTATTAACACGTCGTGGCAAACCATTAGTTGCGGTTATTTCTTTGCAAGATTTAGATGCACAAGCTGAATTAGTGCACGCTACTAACGAAACTGAAAATTAATTTTTTGATGTTGAAGTGTGGGACGTTAGGTAGCAACCACGTTCTCACACTTTAAAATATTAAACGAGGAATAAATTTATGTCGAAAGGTTTTTTAGATCGAATTACTAGCGGTGAAGCAACCAAAGAAGATAAATTCTGTTTAGCATTTATCCTGCTCACGCCAATCAATACCGCTTTTGCTATTGCCGCATGCACTGGTGTAGTTCCATTCACGGCGCCATATCTTGTATCTGCAGGAGTTTCGACTACTGCAAACTGCGTAAGTTTTCTTGGTGCAGCCGATGCTCAAAAATACTGTGCTAATAACAATCCCTCGGAAGCAGCGCCACTCGTATCAAGCATGCAATAATACCAAATGATGTGAATTAAAACTGGTTGAGTTATTCTCTATCAGTTTTAATTCATTACTATCTGCTTCTTCGCATTATCTATCAAAAATAATAACAGGTTAATGTACAATGGCACCGCCACACACAATACAATAAAATCAAAAATAATATCGACGTGATACACAGAGAAAAAATATTCGCTGATGGTTGCCGGTGTTAATAATAAAACAGTTACTGCAAAAATAAAAAATGATATAAATACACCCCACTTCTGCTTTTCTGTTAATACAACGCTCATATAAAATGCTTTCGCAGCAGGTTTTTCATCAATCACAGCTAACGGAAAACTAAAATAAAATAATGCGATATAAGTAAATAATAAAATAATTCTCACGAGTAAAATAAAACCTGCTGCATTTTCTGAAGTGGGAAAAAATTTTTCGACTGCCAAACCAAGTGATTTTCCAAATAAAACAACAAGCACACCACCTAGAATATAAATAATAAATGTAATTAAAATTGGTTTTACGCGTACATTAATTTTATTCATAATATTTTTTGTTGTGTCGGGCTGATCAACAAAAGCGTAATGCGTTGCGAGTAATGCAGCCGCAAAAAAATAAGCGATGCCGCATGCAGCAATAAAATCAATTGTGTATTGAAAAATAAGTGATGATGACAAATCTTCAATCCATACTGCAAAATATTTCACAACGGTAATACAAATAATAAATGCGATGGTGTGTTTTAATGTTAAATAATGCAGGCGAAGCGATTTTCGCAAAAGCGACAAAAAAGATTGTTCATCGATCGGATAACGATTCATGTTACATCATCCATTTAATAAATGCTGCCAACCTGCAACTGGTTTAAATCGATCACCATATTGTTTTGCAAATCCATCTAAACGCGCAACAACAGTTTTAATTCCGCGTGTTTTGGCATATTGAATTGGGCCACCTAAAAATGGTGCGAATCCCGTTCCAAAAATCATGCCAGCATCTAACAAATCAACATCCGTCACAACTTGTTCTGCTAAACATGCCACCGCTTCATTCAACATCCGTAAAATCATTCTATCAGAAATATCCAGTGGAATTGCAGAATCACTCACTTTTCCCGCATTAACCGCCTTACCATTTCGATATTTATAAAATCCTTCACCTGATTTTATCCCTAGTTTTCCAGCTTTAACCATTGCTTTTAAACGCTCCGGCACTTTTTCGGAAAAATAATGCGATAAATTATCTGCAACTGAAAGACAAACATCCAAACCAATTTTATCAGCCAGCGCAATCGGTCCCATCGGCATCCCAAATTGCACAGCCGCTTGATCAATTAATTGTGGCGCAACACCTTCTTCGTAAAGCATCATCGCTTCCATTAAATAAGGCGTTAAAACACGGTTGACTAAAAATCCTGGGCTGCTTGCAACTGGCAATGGCAAGCGACTTAGTGCGCCAGCAAAAGCAGCTGCTGCAATAATGGTTTCATCTGCTGTTTTTTCACCACAAACAATTTCAACGAGCGGCATTTTGTCAACAGGATTAAAAAAGTGAATTCCAACTAAACGTTCTGGATTTTTTAATGCCGTTGCAATTTCTTCTAGTGGAATACTCGAGGTATTCGTTGCTAAAATTGCATTTGATTTTGCTTTTGTTTCTGCGCCGCTAAAAATAGCTTGTTTTACAGATAAATTTTCAAATACTGCTTCAATAATAATATCTGCGCGCGCAATGCCATCGCCTTCAACATCAGGTTGCAATCGATCCATCGCCGCTTGAATTAAACGCGGGCTACGTAATTTATTTTTAAATAATTGATAGGCACGTTTAATTGCAGGTGCAATTTTTTCTGCAGATTGATCTTGCAATGTTACTTTTAATCCTTGCAATGCACACCATGCTGCAATATCACCACCCATTGTTCCTGCGCCAACAACATGCACCCAAGTTGATTTGCTAAATTTACCTTGTTTTCCAATACTTTTCATCTTTTCTTGCAAAAAGAAAATGCGCACTAAATTACGCGCGGTGTCGGTAATCATTAATTCTGCAATTGAATTTGCTTCATTAATCATCGCATCATTTTCTGCGCCATCTTGAATCCAATTGTGCACAACAGCATACGGCGCGGGATAATGTTTTTTATTTACTTTTTTCGCCGCCAAATTTTTATAAAATAATTTTCCAATGAATGGACGCACAAAAGAAATTGCGCACAATCTTGAAAATAAACTGGGTTGATGTGGTTTTGGCTGTTTTAAAATAAAATCTCGCGTTGCACGCTCCAACATTCGTTCCGGAACCGCGCAATCAACAATGCCTAATTTCGCACATTTTCTCGCATCATATGCTGCGCCCGGCAAAATCATTTTCATCGCTTCCATGACGCCGATTAAATTTGGTAAACGCACTGTACCACCCCATCCAGGATGAATTCCTAATTTAATTTCTGGCAAACCAATTTTTGTATCGGGTGAATCACATGCGACACGATAACGACAAGCGAGCGCTAATTCCAAACCGCCGCCCAAACAAAAACCTTTTATCATTGCAACCGTTGGCATTGGTAATGCTGCTAATTTATCTAAAACTAATTGCGCTTGACGAATTAAATCGAATGCTTCTTTTTTTGTTTTCAAATGGGTAAATTGTGAAATGTCAGCGCCTGCAATAAAACCCTTGGATTTACCAGATAAAATAACAACACCGGCTAATTTTTGCTTAGAAAGATAATCAATAATATTATCTAATTCGTCAAATACTTCGCGACTTAAAGAATTTGCAGATGCATTGGCGCGATCAACTGTGAGCCATAAAATATTGCTAGCATCAGTTTGTAATTTAAAATTTTGGTATGTTTTTTCTTGCATGGTGCATCCCTATTCTGAAAAATGTTTTTTCTTTATTTCCCTGCAAAACGCCCTTGTTACGCTACGCTTCACGCAGGCTTCTGTAACATTACACTTCTAATAACATTGCCCCACCTTGCCCGCCACCAATACATAGCGTCGCAATTCCACGTTTTGCTTTTTCAAGTTTTAATGTATGTAGTAAATGTAAAACAATTCTTGCGCCAGTTGCGCCAACAGGATGCCCTAATGCAATCGCACCACCATCAACATTTAATTTTGATGGATCAATTGTGCCGAGCGCATCTGACAAACCTAATTGTTCGCGACAAAATTTTTCTGATGCAAATGCTTTTTCACACGCAATAACTTGCGCTGCAAATGCTTCATTTATTTCCCAATAATCAATATCTGATAATTTTAAATTATTTTTTTGTAAAATTTGTGCTGAAGAAAATACAGGACCCAATCCCATTACTTCTGGCGCTAAACCTGCCCATTGCGTATCAATTAATTTTCCCAGCACAGGCAAGCGATATTTTGTAATCGCATCTTCACTCGCTAAAATTAATAATGCAGCGCCATCGGTTACTTGCGAACTGTTTCCTGCTGTTACCATTCCATATGGTTTATCAAAAACAGGCTTTAATTTAGCTAATTTTTCAACTGTTGTGTCTTTTCGCACACCTTCATCAACAGCATAAATTTTTCCGTAATTATCGTACAACGTTACAATTTCAGATAAATGTTTTTTTTCCTGTGCCGCATATGCTTTTAATTGACTGTCTGCTGCAAATGCATCCATGTCAGCGCGCGTAATATCAAATTGAAATGCTAATAATTCTGCGGTTTGTCCCATATTCATGCCGCAAAGTGGATCTGATAATCCATGAATTAATGCAATAATCGGTGCTAAAAAAGATAAACGAAATTGTGAAAATGTTTTTAATTTTGCGCCAAAAGATTTTGCTGAGTTTAATCGACCAAACCAATTTACTGCTTCCGGTTTAAATAATAATGGCGCACGACTCATCGCTTCAGTGCCGCCCGCTAATACTAAATTTGAGCGACCCATTGCAATATCTTTTGCAGCGCAATCGAGTGATTGCATTCCCGACGCACAATTTCTTTGCACGGTAAATGCAGGCACTTTATTTCCACAACCTAAACGCAATGAAATAATACGCGCAATATTCGCTTCATTTTCGCTCGGCATCATGCAACCGACAATCACCTCATCAAATGCGGTTGGCGAAAAACTTTGTCGCGCTAATAATGCGCGACCAGCATTTACCGCTAAATCACTTGCAGAAAATGGACCGCGTTCAGTTTTTGCTTTTAACAATGGAGTGCGCGCGCCATCGACAATATAAACGGGACGTGCATAAGAAGATTGACTCATGATGATTTCCTATCGTCAGTATCCATAAAAAATTATGCATGATTCTTTCAGATCTTAAGGGATAATGCAATATTAGAGATTTTTTAAATACTCAAACACCGCACGAACACCAAACACTTCACCGCCCGCAGGACGACCTGGTTTTGCTTTGAAATTCCAAGCGCACGTATCAAAATGTACCCATGTTGTGTTTTCTGTCACAAAAGACTGTAAAAATAGGGCTGCGGTGATTGATCCGCCGTAAGGTGAATCAACAGCATTAATCATATCTGCGATTTCACTTTTTAATTTTTCGCGATAATTTTGCACGAGTGGCATTTGCCAAATGGGATCGTTTACAGTTTGTGATGCTTTTAATAAATCATTCGCAAAAGATTGTGGCTGTGCGTAAAGCGCTGGTAAATCTTCACCAAGCGCAACACGTCCAGCGCCAGTTAATGTTGCAAAATCAATTAATACATCTGGTTTTTCAGCGCAAGCTTCAGTTAACAAATCACATAACACTAATCGTCCTTCTGCATCTGTGTTTGTCACTTCAACTGTTTTTCCAGAACGTGTTTTAATAATATCGCCGGGACGATATGCATTTCCTGAAACAGAATTTTCGACTGCACCAATTAATAATCGCAATTGTATCGGTAAATCCTGCATTATAATCATCTGCGCTAATCCCAACATCATCGCAGCGCCTGACATATCTTTTTTCATCAGCAACATTCCTGCTGCTGTTTTTAAATCTAAACCACCGCTATCAAAACACACGCCCTTTCCAACTAATGTCACTTTCGGCGCTTTTTTATTTTTTCCAAAACGCAAATCAATTACACGCGGCTCGCGACAACTTGCGCGTCCCACAATATGAATTGCAGGATAATTTTCTTTTAATAATTGATCACCTTTAATCACATTTATTTTTGCGCCACATTTTTTTGCAACATCTTGCGCTGCTTTTTCTAGTTGATCAGGACCCATATCTTCAGCGGGTGTATTAATTAAATCGCGTGATAAATAAATCGCATCTAACATGTCTGTTAATAATTTTTCATTAACTGATGTTGATAAAATTAATTTTGCCAATCGTGGTGTCGGTTTTTTATAACGTGTAAATTGGTAAAATCCCAATCCCCAACCAAGCGCTGCTTGTTGGCGTTGATGCGGTGTTTTTAATATTCCATTATCTTCAATATAATAATTTCCTTCTGATAATTTTGCAGGTAATGCCCCAAACGCTAAAAAATCATCTGCATTTTGTAAAACTAAAACAACACACGATAATTTTCCATCGTGATCTGGAATCAAACAAAATGTGCCAGCTTCTGCAAGAAATTGCGATGCTTTTATCCATTGCTGCACATGTTGCGCTTGATCTTTTATCCATTTTTCCAATTGATTTGGCAGAATTGGATAAATAGAAATTGATTTTTGTTCCTTATTTTCAGTAGTAAATGCAATGTGCATGATAGATATCTCTTGGGTTAATTTTATTTTTTCAGGCAGCTTCAGGCATCAAAAGCCACAATACAAGATAAATAATAATGCCTAAACCGCCGAAAAAAGCAGAAATAAGAAAAATGGCACGAAAGAAAATAGGATCAATATCAAAAAATTCTCCAAGACCGCCACAAACACCTGCGATTTTACAATTAGTTTTTGATCTAAATAGTTGTTTTGCCATGATGACTCCTGCTAAACTTCAACACCTATGAACTCAAATAGTCTCAAAAAAGTGTACATCAAAACCCACGGCTGTCAAATGAATGAATATGACAGTCAAAAAATGCTGGACGTTTTGCACGCTTCGCATGGCTTTACCGAAACAAAAGATCCAAATGAAGCAGATGTCATTTTATTTAATACGTGTTCTGTGCGAGAAAAAGCGCAAGAAAAAGTATTTTCTGATTTGGGTCGCGCGCGCGAAATGAAATTGCGAAATCCAAATATCATGATTGGTGTTGGTGGTTGTGTTGCAAGTCAAGAAGGCGAAAATATTATAAAACGTGCGCCTTATGTCGATATGGTTTTTGGTCCACAAACTTTGCATCGATTACCTGAATTAATGGAATCTGCAATTAAAACAAAAAAGCCCGCGGTTGATATTCGTTTTCCTGAAATTGAAAAATTTGATTATTTGCCTGCTGCAAAAGCAGATGGTCCCACTGCATTTGTTTCGATTATGGAAGGTTGTAATAAATATTGCAGTTTTTGTGTTGTTCCATACACACGCGGAACAGAAATAAGTCGGCCATTTCATTCTGTTATTGCTGAAATCACAGGACTTTGTGAACAAGGCGTAAAAGAAATTACCGTGCTCGGGCAAAATGTAAATGATTATCGCGGATTAATGCAAGATGGAAACACTGCAGATTTAGCATTATTAATTCATTATATTGCTGCAATGGATGGAATTGAACGCATTCGTTTTACTACATCACATCCTTCTGCATTTTCGCAAAATTTAATTGATGCGTATGCAGAAGTGCCAAAGCTTGCGAATCATCTACATTTACCGGTGCAAAGTGGATCTGATCGTATTCTCGCCGCAATGAAAAGAAATTACACAGCAATAGAATATAAATCTAAAATTCGTGCGTTAAAAAAAATTCGCCCGACCATTTCTTTATCATCCGATTTTATTATTGGTTTTCCAGGCGAAACAGATAAAGATTTTGAAGATACGATGAATTTAATTGCAGATGTCGGTTTTGATTTTTCATTTAGTTTTATTTATAGCCCGCGACCTGGCACGCCCGCAGCTTCTTTGCAAGATGATGTGCCAATGGAAATTAAAAAACAACGTTTAGCCATTTTACAAAATCGCATTGATCAACAAACTGCAGAAATCAGCAGAAAAATGGTTGGAACTAATCAAAAAATTCTTGTCACACATCCTGCTGTTAAAAGTCCTGGCGAAATGGCAGGTCGCACTGAGTGCAATCGCATGGTAAATTTCAAAACAACTTCAGGTCAATGCGAGTCAAGCTTGATCGGGCAGATAATTTCGGTGAGAATAACAGGGTATAATAGAAATTTCTTATCGGGTGAAGCAACATCACATTAACTCAACAAAAGGATTTGTATTTGAAAAAAACAGCGTCCGACTCAATTCGCCACATCCAACTACTTCCCGCAGACAATCAACGTTTAGCTATTCTAACTGGTCAGCTTGATGAAAATTTACATCTCATCGAAAGACATTTAGGCGTTGAAATTATTAATCGCGGAAATGATGTTGAAGTGATTGGTAAACCTACTTCCGTTAATAAAGCGTGCGACACATTGCTTGCTTTATATGAAGAAACAGCACATATCACAGTATTAAATAAACAAAAAATTCAATTGAAATTAAAATCAATTGATATGAATTATGAAAATGGCACGGAAGATGCGAAACAAAAATTTATCGATGCCACACTACGTTTAAAAAAAATGACAATGGAACCGCGCACACTAAATCAATGTCATTTGATCAATGCAATTCGCAAAAATGATATTTGTTTTGGTGTTGGTCCATCCGGCACGGGAAAAACTTTTCTTGCGGTTGCGTGTGCCGTTGCTGCTTTAGAAAATGAAGAAGTATCACGTATTGTATTAGTACGCCCTGCAGTTGAAGCAGGTGAAAGTTTAGGTTTTTTGCCGGGAGATTTAGCACAAAAAATTGATCCGTATTTAAAACCATTGTATGACGCATTATATGAAACAATGGGAATTTCATTGGTTGCAAAATTAATTGCGCAAGGAGTAATTGAAATTGCACCGCTTGCTTTTATGCGTGGACGAACATTAAATGATTCATTTATCATTTTAGATGAAGGGCAAAATAGCACAAAAGATCAAATGAAAATGTTTTTAACGCGAATTGGTTTTGGTTCTAAAGCGGTCATTACAGGTGATATTACGCAAGTTGATTTGCCAAAACCATCGATGTCAGGTTTGCGACATGCAATTGCATTATTGCGCGGCATTGACGGAATTCAATTTACATTTTTTTCATCAATTGATGTTGTGCGACATCCGCTCGTGCAAAAAATTATTGAAGCGTATGAGTTGCCCGAAACAAAAGCGTGAGTGTAAGCAAAAATGATAAATATTATTTTGCTAAATGAAATGCAATTAAAAAATATTCCATCGCAAAAAAAATTTCAATTATGGATTACAACAACAATCGAAAATATTTTTGCAAAAATTCCAGAACAATTTTCTGAAGTGTGTATTTCAATCATCGATAAAGAAACCAGCGCTGAATTAAATGCAAGTTATCGAAAAAAAAGTGGGCCAACAAATGTATTATCATTTACGTATGATTCTATGCCTGGAATTGAAGAAACATCACTTGGTGATTTAGCAATCTGCGCTGAAATTGTAGAAACAGAAGCAAAAATACAAAATAAAAAATTGGAATCACATTGGGCGCATTTAACTGTACATGGTTTTTTACATTTATTGGGATATGATCATATTATTGAAAATGATGCCGCAATGATGGAATCACTTGAAATTGAGATATTGAAAAAATTGGGAATTGAAAATCCATATGTCTAGCACTAAACATCCATCTTGGTTCGAGCGATTAAGTCATTTTTTATTACGCGAACCGCACAGTCAAAAACAATTAATTAGCATGCTACGCGATGCGCAAGAGCGCGAATTAATTGATCGTGATGCGTTGCAAATGATTGAAGGTGTATTAACAGTTTCAGTTAAAAAAGTACGCGATATTATGGTGCCACGCCCGCAAATGGTGATGGTCGATGGTGATGCAAAACCACTCGATATTTTACCAACTATAATTCAATCGCAACATTCTCGATTTCCCGTGATGGGTGATACACCAGATAAAATAGTCGGTATTTTACTTGCAAAAGATGTGCTGCCATTTACAATGCCATCAACGCCCAATAATCGCTGCGTGCGTGATTTAACACGTCCCGCTATTTTTATTCCCGAAACAAAACCATTAGATGTTTTATTAAAAGAATTTCGCTTAAATAGAAATCATATGGCAATTGTCGTCGATGAATATGGCAGCGTATCAGGTTTAGTAACTATTGAAGATGTCCTTGAAGAAATTGTCGGAGATATTCAAGATGAATATGATATTGATGATAATGACACAACTATCAAAGAAATTGAAAAAAATATTTTTTTAGTAAACGCATTGACACCAATTAACGATTTTAATCGCTATTTTAAGACACATTTTGATGATGAAGACTTTGAAACAATAGGCGGTTTAGTTTTGAGAAAATTAGGTCATCTGCCAAAACGAAACGAAAAAATAACATTGGGTTATTTCGAAATTACAGTTTTGAAAAGCACACGGCGCGGAATTCAAATGTTGCAGTTGAAACGGATACGCTCATGATTTGGTTAATGATTGCGTCCTTGCTTTCTGGCGCATTTTTGCCGCTCGCGTTTTCACCATTTAATGTTTATAGTGTCGCATTTATTTTTCCAGCAATTTTATTGGCGATATGGTTGCGAGTAAATACAAAAAAAGCATTTTGGTTGGGGTGGTTATTTGGAATTGGATTTTTTGGAACTGGCGCATCGTGGATTTATGTCAGCATTCATGAATTTGGAAATTCAAATGTTTTTTTAGCGGCATTAATTACGTTTATTTTTGTGATTTGGATGGGTTTATATTTTGCATGCTTTGGCTATATTTTTAAAAAAACATTTTCGCAATTTTCAGAAGCAAAACAATGTTTATTAGTTTTTCCAGCGCTTTGGGTTTTGTTTGAATATTTACGCAGTATTTTGTTTACTGGTTTTCCATGGATTTTATTAGGTTATTCACAATTAACAACTCCACTGCAAGGATTAGCGCCGATTATCGGCGTTTACGGGTTATCATTAGTTACAGTATTAATTGCAGGCGCATTAGTTTTACTCGCAACAAAACAAAGTAGATCTGCAAAAATAATTTCTTTCATTATTATTTTTGTAATTGTTGGACTAGGTTGGATTTTTAAAAATCATGCATGGACAAAACCATTTGGTAAACCAATAAAAGCAAGCTTAATTCAAGGCAATATTCCATTTAATATAAAATGGGATGAATCTTATATTTTAGAAAATATTAATGTATATAAAAATTTGACGCTCGAGAATTTATCCAGTCAATTAATTGTGTGGCCAGAAGGTGCATTTCCGGTTTATGCGCAAAACGCTGAAAAATTTATTCGACAATTGAGCGCGGTTGCAAAACAACATCACAGTAATATTATCTTTGGCGTACCAATTTTAAATCAAAAAACACAACAATATTATAATGGATTATTATTAATTGGCGAAAATCATGGAGAATATTTGAAAAAACATTTAGTACCATTTGGCGAATATATTCCATTAAAAAATATTTTTGGAAAAGTGATGCACTATTTTAATATTCCAATGTCAGGATTTTCTGCTGGACCAAAAAAGCAACCTGATCTAAAAATAAATAATATTCGCATTGCGCCCTTTATTTGTTATGAAATTGCATTTCCAAATGAAGTATTAAATGCGGCGGAACACAGTGAATTATTAATGACGCTATCAGATGATAGTTGGTTTGGAAAATCAATCGCCCTTGCGCAACATTTACAAATGGCGCAAATGCGCTCGCTTGAAACAGGTCGCGCACAATTACTCAGTACAAACACTGGAATTACAGCGTTTATTTCACCATTTGGAAAAATTGAAACGGGCGCACCGATTGATCAGCGTGTTGTGTTAACGCATGACATACAACCGATGACGGGAAAAACACCGCTGATGAGATGGCATTATTATCCTGTGATGGGATTGGTTATAATTATGTTGTTGCTTTTGTTGTAAAAAACTTTCTCACACTCCAACTTTGCATTCCTGTTCCCAAATCCTCAACATCGCGTTGCCATTTTCAAATACACTTGATCTTACTTCAACACCATAATTTTTTTTCTGCAATATTAACATCAACGGTCCTAATTCTTTACTTGCTTTTCCGGTCTTATCCATCAAAGGAAATATGCGAACCTCAGATGCAATACGACACAATTCTTCTACGAGCTCAGCAATTTCTTTGGTTGAATGCGAATGGTAAAAAATAAAATCGGTGCATAATGCCAAATCAAACTGGTGAGCCTTATATTGAAAATGTGGTAATTGTGATGCATCTGCACTGACAACTTGCACGCCTCGTTTTATTGCTTCCGCCTGAAAACCTGAAATACCAGCAGAAAAGTCAAAGATGGATTTGGATAAATCGGAAGCGCTTAGATCATACATTTTTTGATAATCTGAAAAGTCATATTTCATTGTGTTTTTCCTTCTTACACAGCTAGAATAGGCAGATATTCAATACTACTCAAAACCAAACACCAAGGGAACAAAAAATGATAGACGATGCTGTCAAAATTAATGAAGTTACCCAAGAATTAAGACAAAAGGTACATGATTTTGCACAAAAATATATCGCACCGATCGCCGATGAAACAGATCGTGATAATCGTTTTCCAAAAGAATTATGGCCTTTGTTAGGTAAAGCTGGTTTTTTAGGCGTCACAATTGGTAAACAATATGGCGGCACTGCACTTGGTTATTTTGCACAAGCAATTATTATTGAAGAAATAAGTCGCGCATCTGGCGGCGTTGGATTAGCGTATGGCGCACATGCAAATTTATGTGCTAATCAAATTTATCGTTTCGGAACTGAAGCGCAAAAACAAAAATATTTACCAAAATTAAATTCGGGCGAATATATTGGCGCGCTCGCAATGAGCGAAAAAGATGCGGGATCAGATGTTATTAGCATGCAATTATATGCGGAAGAAAAAGATGATCACTTTATTTTAAATGGCCATAAAATGTGGATTACCAATGGTCCTGATGCAGATGTAATTGTGGTATACGCAAAAACAAATCCAGAAGCAGGCGCGCATGGCATGACTGCTTTTATTGTTGAAAAAAATTTTTCCGGATTTTCAGTTGCGCGACGTTTAGATAAATTAGGCATGCGCAGTTCAAGCACTGCTGAGCTTACATTTAAACATTGCATTGTTCCAAAAGAAAATGTGCTTGGAAAAACAAATGAAGCCATTAAAATTTTAATGGATGGTTTAGATATTGAACGTGCTGTACTTTCATCTGGCCCGCTAGGTTTAATGCAAGCTTGTTTAGATATTATGATGCCGTATGTAAAAACACGAAAACAATTTAAAAAAAGTATCGGCGAATTTCAAATGATTCAACAACGCATGGCAGATGCTTACACTAGTTATCAAGCGTCAAAACATTATGCTTATGCAATGTTTGCATTATGTGACAATCATCAAATTACGCCAGCACAAGCAGCAAGCGTTTATTTATTTGTATCTGAAAATGCAAGTAAAGTTGCATGGAGCACAATACATTGTTTGGGCGGCGTTGGTTATTTAAATGATTCGCCTGCTGGTCGTTTATTGCGTGATATTAATTTGTATGAAATTGGTGCGGGCACAACTGAAATTAGAAGAATTGTTATTGCAAGGGAATTAATGAAATGACTGTAATTGCCGCAGCAAAACGCACACCGATGGGAAATTTCAACGGTGTTTTTAAAGATATTACATCACCGCAACTTGGCAGCTATGCAATTTCTGCCTTGTTTTATGATGTTTCGTTAAAAAATAAAATTGATGCTGCGTACATGGGTTGTGTTTTGTCAGCAGGTTTAGGACAAGCGCCAGCACGTCAAGCAGCACTGGGTGCAAATATATCAACTACAACACCGTGCACAACAATTAATAAAATGTGTGGATCTGGAATGCAAACTGTCATGATAGCGCATCATGAAATACAAAATAAAAATGCAGAAATTATAATTGCAGGCGGCATGGAAAATATGTCACGTGCGCCATATTTATTACAAGGCGCACGAATTGGTTTGCGAATGGGCGAGCAAACTATGCAAGATCATATGCAAATAGATGGTTTAATAAATGCCTATGGTGAACATTTATCAATGGGTGCTATTGCAGAAAAATGCGCTTTTGAAAATCATATTACACGCGAAGAACAAGATGCATTTGCAATCAATTCAATTAATCGAGCAATTCAAGCGACAAAAAAAGGCTATTTTAAAGATGAAATATCACCCATTTCAATTCGCGACAAAAAAGGTGAAATAATAATTTGCGAAGATGAAGGTATTCAAAAAGCGAACCCAGAAAAAATCCCACAATTGAAACCAGCTTTCACAAAAGATGGTACAATTACAGCAGCAAATGCGAGCAGCATTTCGGATGGCGCTGCTGCATTATTATTAATGTCTGAATCAGCAGCAAATCAACATAAAATAAAACCATTAGCAAAAATTATTGGTGACGCAAATGTTGCGCTTGCGCCAGAACAATTTCCAATTGCGCCAATTTTTGCAATTGAAAAATTATTACAAAAAATAAATTGGACAATAAATGATGTGGATTTATTTGAAATAAACGAAGCATTTTCAGTTGTCACATTAATCACAATGAAAAAATTATCGATTCCGATAGAAAAAATAAATGTGCATGGCGGTGCGTGTATTTTAGGACATCCAATCGGTGCATCAGGTGCGCGTATTTTAGTAACGTTAATTCATGCGTTAAAACAACAAAACAAAAAGCGTGGTGTCGCTGCAATTTGCATCGGCGGCGGAGAAGCGACAGCAATTGGAATTGAGATTTAATTATGACAACACTACAAACCAAAATTGATTCCACCTCCGAAGAATTCAAAAAAAACGCCGCACTCATGAAAAAACGCTGCGAAACATTAAAAACCATCCTCACTGAAATAGAAAAATGCGGCTCACAAAATAAAAATCCAAAAAAATTATCCACTCGCGATCGCATTAAAAATTTAATTGATCCCAAAACAGAATTTTTTGAATTATCTGCGCTTGCAGGATTTAATTTATATGAAGATCCCCTGCCCGCTGCTGGCGTTATCACTGGCGTTGGAAAAATTCACGGTATCGATTGCATGATTGTTGCAAATGATCCAATGGTAAAAGGTGGAACATATTTTCCCATTACTGCGAAAAAACATTTACGCGCACAGCAAATTGCATTAGAAAATCATTTACCGTGTATTTATTTAGTAGATTCTGGCGGTGCATTTTTACCATTGCAAGCAGAAGTTTTTCCAGATCGCGAACATTTTGGCAGAATTTTTTATTATCAAGCGAATTTATCTGCAAAAAATATTCCACAAATTGCAATTGTAATGGGATCGTGCACAGCAGGTGGCGCTTATGTTCCTGCGATGGCAGATGAATCCATCATGGTAAAAAATCAAGCGACAATTTTTTTAGCGGGACCACCATTAGTAAAAGCTGCGACAGGTGAAATTGTTGATGCAGAAAGTTTAGGTGGTGCTGATGTGCATTGTCGTTTATCCGGCGTTGCAGATCATTATGCAAATGATGATACACATGCATTACAAATTGCACGCGATTGTGTTTCACATTTAAATCGTCCGAAACCATTTATTTCAAGACAAAAAAAGAGTGTTACGCCGCAGCACCCCATTTCAGAATTATTAGGATTAATGCCAACCGATACACGTCATTCGATTGATATTCGCGAAGTCATTGCGCGTATTGTTGATGATTCAGAATTTAATGAATTTAAAACATTATATGGTGCAACTTTAGTTTGCGGCTTTGCACACATCGATGGTTATGAAGTTGGGATTATTGCAAATAATGGAATTTTATTTTCTGAATCGGCCGATAAAGGCACGCATTTTATTGAATTATGTACGATGCGAAAAATTCCATTATTATTTTTGCAAAATATAACTGGATTTATGGTTGGAAAAAAAGTCGAAGAAAAAGGCATTGCAAAAGATGGTGCAAAAATGGTAATGGCGGTTGCAAATGCAAAAGTGCCTAAAATTACAGTGATTATTGGCGGAAGTTTTGGCGCAGGAAATTATGCAATGTGTGGCCGAGCTTATGATCCACAATTTTTATTTATGTGGCCGAATGCGCGCATTAGCGTAATGGGTGGTGAACAAGCAGCACAAGTATTGGCACAAGTAAAATTAGAAAAATTATCTCGCGAGAAAAAAGCATGGGATGAAAATGAAAAAAATATTTTTATGCAAAAAATTCGCGATGAATATGATCAACAAGGCAGTCCATTTTATGCGAGTGCGCGTTTGTGGGATGACGGTGTCATTCAACCTATTGAAACGAGAAATGTTGTTGCACGTGCATTGGAAATTATTGCGAATCCTGTGATTCATGATACAAAGTTTGGAGTCTTTAGGATATGACCTCAAAAATAAATTTCACAATTAAAAATAATATTGGCTCCATCACATTAAACAACCCCGAAAAATCTAACGCACTCGACGTCGAAATGCGCGACACCTTAATTAAAACTTATCTTGATTTCGATAAAGATCCAACAGTAAAAATAATTATTTTAAATGGCAATGGAAAAAATTTTTGCGCCGGCGCCGATTTAAATCACATGAAAAAAATGTCTACCGTTTCATATGATGAAAATTTACAAGATGCAAAAAAATTAGCAGAATTATTTTACACAATTTATTCATGCGAAAAACCAACGATTTGTTTTGCGCATGGAAAAACTATTGGCGGTGGTTTGGGTTTGTTAGCAGCAAGTGATATTGCAATTGCAGCGCCCGATGCAGGATTTTGTTTTTCAGAAGTGAAAATAGGATTAATACCCGCAGTCATTTCGCCATTTGTCACACAACGTATTGGTTATCAAGCTGCAAAATACGAAATGATGACAGCAGAATTATTTGATGCACAAAAAGCCTTAAAAATAGGCCTAATTGATAAAGTTGATCAAGATGCGATGGGGTTTGCAGAAATAATGTTGGCGAACTCACAACATGCGATGCAAGAAATTAAAGCATGGCTCAACAAATTAAAACCGATTACGCAAGAACAAGTCAATCAAGCTGCAGAGTTATTAGCAAGTATTCGTGCCGCTAATCGTTAACAATTTACTTAAAAATACATTCTCCAAAATGACAATACTTATGCTCTATATCTTTTGGTGGTGCGTTACGACATGCATTCTTTGCCGCTAAAATTGCATCATCTTGTGAATCAGCAACACCGCGATACAATCGTCCATTTCGTGCATCATGATAAAAACAGCGGTATCTGCCTGTGCCATAATGAGATGTTGGAGGCGTATATTCATGACATCCCGCTACAATAATTGCCATCAAAAAACAGGCGCCCATTTTTACCATTGAAACGATTTTCATGATAACCTTCCCTGATTTCATTGGAGATGGTTTATCATATCGTATGTCAGCATTAATCACACCAGAAGCGTTACAAACCGCATTGTCAATCACTCAAAAAAGTGCGACAACGGTTGCATCCGTGCGCGAGCAAGTGATGCGTGTTTTAGACGGGAAAGATAATCGTTTGGTTGTGATTGTTGGTCCCTGCTCCATTCATCATCCAGAATCTGCTTTACGTTATGCAAAAAAACTAAAAACGCAAATTGATAAACATAAAAAAACATTGTGTATTATTATGCGTGCGTATATTGAAAAAGCGCGCACATCGATTGGATGGAAAGGTTTTATTAATGATCCCGATTTAAATAATACTTTTAATATCGAAAAAGGCTTAAATCATGCACGAAAACTATTAATTGCAATTAATGAATTGGGTGTTCCAACTGGAATTGAAATTTTAAATCCCTTTACTGCAGCTTATTTTGCAGATCTCGCAAGCTGGTCTGTTGTCGGTGCACGCACAACAGAAAGTCAAATGCATCGTGAATTTGTTTCCGGTTTACCAATGCCAGTCGGATTTAAAAATAATACGAATGGTGACGTGCAAGTTGCGATAGATGCCGCACAAACAGCGCGGCAATCTCATCACTATTTAGGCCTAGATTTATCGGGAAAAATAGCGATTTTACAATCTCACGGAAACCCATACGCACATATTGTATTGCGTGGCTCACAAACTGAATCTAATTACGATACCAATACAATTCAACGCACTGTTTCTTCATTAACGCAGTTAAATTTAATTAATCGTGTTTTAATTGATTGTAGTCATGGCAATAGTCGAAAAAATTATGCGGAACAAATGAATGTAATTCATGAATTATCAGCACGAATTAAAAATGGTGATAAAAATATTTTTGGCGTGATGATTGAAAGTCATTTAACCGCTGGAAAACAAGCATGGACTCCAAATCAAGTTATGCGTGGCGATCAAAGTGTTACAGATGGTTGTATTGGATGGGATCAAACAGAAATGGCGCTAGATCAATTAAGTTGCGCCATGTTAGAATAGTCAAAACACGAGAGATTGATTATGCTTGAACTATCTAATCATTTCACCGGAACATACGCTAAAAATATATTGGCAGATTATAAAGTTATATCGGATTATATTCGTCAGCAAACAGCTTGGGTCAAAGAAACAATTCAAGCAGAACATGAAATACAGGCATTAATACCTTCTTTACTAACCGATTTGCAAATCAATGACGCATTAAATGGCCCACTTCAATCTTTTTTTAAAATGCATTTAAAAACGTATGCAGCAATTACAAAAATGGATGCAGCGCTTACTATTGCCAAAGAAGATTTTTTTAAAGATTCAGAACATATCAATGAAAAAGTATTTGAAGTGCCGCAAAAAATATTAGATAAATTAGAATTTTCTACGCTTAAAGAATTACGCAATCAATTAGATGAAAAAACAAAAGAACATTTTTCACAATGGGAATCGCATATTAAAAATTGGAGCGAATTATTATTGGCAGAATTTGCTAAAAATGATTTTAGATTAACGGATATGGAAATACAGGATTTTATAATTAATCAACCTGTCTCTGAATTAAATGATCGTTTTATTCATTTACAATTAGCATTACCCAAACTCAATAAATCACATTTTGATTTTCAACAATATTTCACGATAAAAGCAATGTTATCAATTCAAAGTGCGCTCAATCGCATGCAACAATCTTCTACAGAAAAAGATATTGAACAACATTTAAAAATAATTCACTCTGCTTTAAAAACAATTAATAAAGCAGAAAAAGAATTAGCACAAACGCAAGAAAAAATATTACAAGATTTAATTAAAAATATTATTTACTAAAATAATACAACTGCGCGCAATGTTCCAGCCCATGTCGGATCAATATTAATTCCTGCTGCGGGATGTGGAATATAAGATAATGCAGGCTCAACAAAAAATCCTTTCGCAATATGCAATTGATAATAAGCTTGAAACATTAATTCTGTATTTTGCGTATAAACATTTTGATTTAACCAAGAAAGCGCTGCACCCAAACCCATCGAATCCATTACGCGATGTGGCATTAATCCAAAAAATGTTAATCCGCCGCCAATATATCGCGTTATTGACATGACGTTTGAATTATTCGAACCAAATTGATAAAACATCGAAATTCCTCGATCATTATCGCCTGGATCTTGATACCACAATCGTTGCGATCCAAATAAATAAAAACCAGTTGCATTATTTGCGGATAAATTATTTATTTGAATTAATCCATCTTGATCCCATAAACCAATTCCTGTTCTGCCTGGTAAATTATTTTTTCCGAGCATCCATTCAACGCCTGTTTCACCAATATTAAAATATGTACCGTTAAAATTCATTCCTGTTAATCCAGTTTGCACACCTTGCGCTAAATCGCCTTCATAAATACCATAAGATGCATACCAATTTTTTATTGGAACATAATTTACTGTCGCACCATATGCAGAATTATAATAACCTGGCATCACACCATACATTGTTGGATTAACAAATAAAGGCGTAAAAATAAGGCCAGAAACAGCAGGAATTTCTATTTTATTTTCATTTAATGGAACGGGTTTAATGACATTATCAAACTGAAAAACAGGAACTGTTTTACCAACACGTAGAAATAATTTATCGTTAAATAAAGCTTGCCGATACCATAATTGATATAACTCAAATCGATTCAGCGGTGGCGCGCCCGGTAAACTATTATATCCCTGCACTGTTCCCGCTTGTTCGTTAACAGGATCACCATTAAATTGCAAAATTTGCGTACCAAATAATCCACCTCTCCACGCACCTAATTTTTCAGTATTTAATGTGACGTCAAATAAAAATAAACTATCGCTCGTCCAAGTTTGTGCATTTGGAATTCCACCAGACATTAATGCATTGGTGTCGCCAAGCCATGCGCCTGTAAAACGAATTCCATGATCATTTTTGATATGCATTTTTTTAAATAAAAAAGATTGTAAATTACCATTGCCAGCGGTGACATTTACTGCGGCGGGATTTGAACTAATGCTGGAAAAATCATCTGATGATTCTGTTTGTGATGATACAATATCTGCATATGCAGCGAAATTTAACAATATAAAAATAAAAAGAAATAATTTTTTTATCATCTCAAGCATCCTGCTTTTTATAATTTAGAAGTTTCGCGCTATTTAAAATCTTTGCGCTCGCTCGCTGGATAATGTAACTGAAAAAATATGTTGAGATGTAAAGATGCGACCCGTCTCTTTTTCCGCTCAAAGATGAACCATCCCTGGTTCGGTCCCTCGTCAATCCTGACGCTATTCGCTACAAAAGAGACGGGTCACATCTTTCCATCAGCTTAATTTATAATTTCAGTTACATTATCGCTCGTTCGCTTAAGATTTATTTTTTGTGCGAAACGCCTATTTTATTACGCATTTCCCCGCTGTTTTTGCGCTTCATACAACGCAACACCCGTCGCAACAGAAACATTTAAACTTTCCACACTTCCTAACATCGGAATATTCGCTAAATAATCGCATGTTTCACGCGTTAAACGTCGCAAGCCTTCACCTTCTCCACCCATAACAATCGCAATATTACCTTTCAAATCAACTTCATTTAATGCAACAGTTGCTTCTGAATCAAATCCAACTAACCACACATTCGCTTCTTTTAATTGTTTTAATGTGCGATTTAAATTAGAAACTGCAACAAATGGAGTTTGTTCTGCTGCGCCGCACGCAACTTTTTTTACAACATCAGTAATAGATGCAGAATGGTCTTTTGGCGCAATCACAGCATGCACACCAAATGCATTTGCAGAGCGCAAACATGCACCTAAATTATGCGGATCTTGTACGCCATCTAAAACTAATAGCAAAACCTTCGGCGTATTTTCAACACAATGCATTAATTCTTTTTCTGACCATGGCGCTAATGGTTTGCATCGCGCAACAATTCCTTGATGATTCACATCGCCCAATAATTCTTGTAATTTTATTTTTGATAATTCAGCGCAGGGAATATGGAAAGTATCAGCGATTTTTGTAAGTTCTGTTACGCGTTGATCATGACGATTCGTTAATGTTAATAATTGCTTTACATCATGCGGGCGCGTTTGTAAAACAGTTTTTACTGCATGGAAACCATAAATAAATTCGTTGCTCATATACATCTCACAGACAGTTGCACTATTATCTCAGTTCGCTATCATAGTGTAAAAATAGGATTTTAACACGGATATTTAGCAGAATGGATCCACAGCAGAAACCAGAACAACCCAAGCCAAAACTGCACGGCTCACTTTTTTTTGTTTTGGGCTTATTTGCCTTTATTTTTACCGTTGGTGGCTGTTTCCATACGTCAACACAAGATGGACCGCCTGATTTTCACGTTGATGTGAACAAAATTCACAATCCAATTCCGCATTATTTGCCGAAAAGTAAATATGGCAATCAAGATTATAAAGTGGGTGGTCGTTGGTATCACATATTAAAAACAGCGCGCGGTTATGATAAACGCGGCATCGCTTCTTGGTATGGTACAAAATTTAATGGGCGTTTAACTTCAACGCGCGAACCGTACAATCTGTTGGGAATGACAGCTGCAAGTCCTGATTTGCCGATTCCATGTTATGTGCGCGTGACCAATTTAGAAAATGGAAAACAAGTGATTGTAAAAGTAAATGATCGCGGACCTTTTGCTGCAAATCGCATTATGGATTTATCATACGTTGCAGCGAAAAAATTAGGGTATGCAAATCGTGGTACTGCGTTAGTTGAAGTGACCAGTATTGATGTGCCAAATCCACTGGAAAAGACACGCGAAGATTTTGCGCATCATCGTCCACAATTATATTTACAAGTGGGCGCCTTTGCCTATTCTGCTAATGCAGAACGTTTAGAAAATGAATTGCATCATATTACCGAGCGCAATATTCGCATTACACACGAAGGTCGACGTAATTTATATCGCGTACAAATTGGACCGCTGAAAGATGTGGATGAATCTGATTATTTAGTGCAACGCATTCAAAATGCTGGCTTAGGTCACGCAATAACAGTAATTGGTTAAGTATGTCATATTGGAAAACTCTACTCGCTCCAGAAAAAGAAAAAGACTATTTCAAAAAAATTATTTCCTTTTTAAAAACAGAACGTGCCTGCGGAAAAATAATTTATCCTGCGCAAGAAAATATTTTTAATGCGATTAAAACTACTGAATTTTCAGATATAAAAGTAGTGATCATTGGACAAGATCCTTATCACAATCCAAAACAAGCACACGGATTATCTTTTTCTGTTCCAATCGGAATTGCACCACCACCATCATTAATAAATATTTTTAAAGAATTAAAAAATGATTGTAATATTGAAATTCCAAAAAATGGGTGCTTAGAAAAATGGGCAAATCAAGGTGTTTTGTTATTAAATTCAGTTTTAACCGTTGAAGAAAACAAACCACAATCACATGCGAATATTGGTTGGCAACAATTTACCGACACCATTATTCAGAAATTAAATCATCACCCAGAGAAAATTGTTTATTTGTTATGGGGATCCCATGCGCAAAAAAAAGCAGAATTAATCGATACAAAAAAACACAGCATTTTAATCGCACCTCACCCTTCCCCTTTATCTGCACATCGCGGCTTTTTAGGCTGCAAACATTTTTCAAAAACAAATGAAATTTTAAAAAAAGCAGGTAGAATAACCGTTGATTGGAAACTTTGAACTATACGTAACAGATCAACGCCTCCAAGTCTGAACTGGTAAAACGTCGAGGTTGATGCGATTTTTTGCGATCAATTGAGTGAAAAGCGCAGGTGTACTTGATTGGTACATCGAGCATTTTCACGAAATTTATCGCGAAAAAGCGCGCAACATCGGCGTTTGATGTGTAGGGTGAGATGTTACAGCCGAGGTGGTGGAATTGGTAGACACGCAGGTTTCAGATGCCTGTGGGGTAAAACCCGTGGAGGTTCAAATCCTCTCTTCGGCAAATATTGAGATATATTTATGACCATCGTAAAAATTTTACAATTCCCAGATCCGCGTCTTCGCACCAAAGGCGAAATCGTAACTGATTTCGGCGCTGAAACACAAAAAATGATTGATGATATGTTTGAAACACATTACGCAGCAGAAAATTGTGCTGCACTCGCATGCACGCAGCTTGATTTTAAAAAACCAAAACGCATTACTGTGATTGATTTTTCAGAACACAAAGATCAACCGCTATGTTTAGTTAATGCTGAAATTATCGAGAAAATTGACGAAGCTACTTCATCTGAAGGTTGCATGTCAGTTGCCGGCGGCGCATATGAACCAGTGACACGCGCTGCAAAAATTAAAGTGCACGCACAAGATCGCTTTGGAAAAGAAATGAATTTTGAAGCGGAAGGATTTATGGCAAAATGTATTCAGCATGAATTAGATCATTTGGATGGAAAATTATTTATTGATCATTTGTCGAATTTAAAACGCGATCGTATAAAAAAGAAAATAGAAAAATTAAATCGTCATAAACATGGCGACAATTGCGGATGCGATTAATCTGTTATTTTGTTAGCAGGAATGGAAGTGGAAGCGCTAGCGACCACGCCGATCAACAAAAGCGAGAAACCTCATGGAAGAAGTGTGTATCGTGATACCCGCTTTCAACCCTTCCGATAAATTACTAACACTCATTGATTCATTAAATCAAAAACAATTAAATAATATCATCGTTATCAATGACGGTTCCAATGCAATTTATAATCCTATTTTTACCACACTAAAAAACAAAAATATTATTTTACTCGAGCACGAAAAAAACAAAGGCAAAGGCGCCGCGTTAAAAACTGCTTTTCATTATATTTTAAATAATCCAATATTAAATGACATTGGTATTGTCACTGCTGATGCTGATTTGCAGCATATCGAAACTGATATTGTCATGATGTGCGATCAATTAAAGAAAAATCCTGATCATTTACATTTAGGCGTTCGCACATTTCAAAAAAATATTCCTTGGCGTAGTTTAATTGGCAATAAACTCACACAATTTTTTTATCAGCTATTTTACAGGCAAAATATCACAGACACACAAACTGGTTTACGCAGCATTCCACGTAAATTATTACCATTACTGTGTAACATTCACAATAACGGCTATGAATTTGAATTATCCATGCTAATTTTAGCTAAAAAAAATAATATTATTTGCGAACAACATCCGATTACAACAGTTTATATTGAAAATAATAATTCATCACATTTTAATCCATTAATTGATTCCATTAAAATTTATTGGGTAATGTTTCGTTATTTAGCAAGTTCGCTATCATCATACATCATCGATTTTTTATTGTTTATTTTATTTTATCATTTGTTATCAAATTTATTTTTAAGTATTTTATTACCGCGCATTATTTCCGGATCATATAATTTTTTAGTAAATCACCGTGTTGTTTTTAAATCAAATAAAAAATTGCGCAATACACTTCAATCATATTTATTACTTAGTATATTTACCATCATCAGCAGTTTTTATTTAATTAAATTATTTATGCTGTGTGGACTGCATATTTATATCAGCAAAATTATTGCTGATTCGGTGATTTATTTTTTTAATTTTTACGTGCAGCGTTTTTTTGTTTTTGCTAGTAAAATTTAACAGTAAATTAAGGATTAAATGGACATAAAAAATTTCCATCCAGCGGTAATAACGACGCAACTTTATTCGCGGTTCGATATATACCCTCTTTGTGTGTCGTAAGTTTGTGTCTTGCAATTGCGGTAGCTGCATAAAATAAGCCCCACTCCAACGTTCTTGCTGTCGTTCGAACAAGCATTTTCTGCAAAAAACTAGACTGTATTGGTAATTTCTGTAGATTGGGACTCATATAAGACATTACATAATTTTCAGTGAAAAGTGCAAATGGTTGTATCACCATTGTTGAAATAGCACCAGAAAAAAATTGTTCAGAAAAACTATGTGGATCAGCATTAAAAAACTGCTTAGTGTGCCGCCAAATCTCCATGGAGAACGCATTGATTGCTAATAAATAAAAAAACCAAGGCACATAGGCGCGTTTTAATATTTTCCTGCTCAAATAAATAGTGTAATTACAATTCATTTCATTATAGTGATAAATTTGCTTTATTCTCGCAGGATATGAAATAACGGATTGTGCAACTGCAGAAGCTAAATACGCAAACCACAGCGCGGCTACACTTTCTGGAAATTGATTACCAACAAACAAAACTGGGAAAAAAGCAATAAGTTTACTTGGGATTGAATTCACAAAATACGGACTGACACTAGCATACGATGCACGCACAATTGGAAAACGTGAAGCTGGATATCTTTCTTTTGAGTAAGCAAGAAATTGAAATGGGTGCTTACCAACTCCAATAGTTTGCATCCAAACAAGCCATGAATTTAAAGGAAATGAAGCTGCAGTCGCAAGCGGCGCTACCAAACAGATTGCAAAAAAATCAATTTTCCAATCTGGATTTTCTCTACCAGGCTTTTCATTCGGCATAAAATAGCTCCCTATTTTTCCGTAAATAAAGATGCAGCACCATATTACGCTAATTTTAACGCAACAGTTAAAATGCGTTCTGTTTTTGTATTTGAAAATTTTGATCCATCAATTGCGTATTGACCCAACACTTTAAATCCATTTCTCGCTAACATTACACGCAATTCTTTTGCGTTATAAAGTTGTAAAGTAATGGTCGTTTTGCTTTTTTTCATTTTTGCATTATTTTTTTGAATGTAAAAAGTGGTGTACGAAATTAAAATTCCATTTTCATCAATAACGCTGTGTTGAATTTCACGCAATCTTGTATCGCCAATTTTTCTTATTTTTTCAAGTGATAATTTTGTAATATTATTATGATGAGTAACATAATCTAAATTTAAAATATCAAATATATAAATTCCACCATCATTTAAATTGGAATAAATATTTCGTATTGTTTTTTCAAAATCTGATTTGGTAAGATGCCCAACGGAATTAAATATTGTCAGCGCAGCATCGAATTTACCAATTTTTATCGTGCGCATATCGCCGCGTAAAAATTTAATATTGTCTTTTTTTAATTTACGCTTTGCAATTTTCAGCATGCCTTTGCTAATATCAGAACCAATTACTTTATACCCACGTTTCGCGAGATAAAAAACTTGTGATCCAGTCCCGCATGTTAAATCCAGCACTGTTTTTACTTTATATTTTTTTAATATTTTTTCGATTGATTGATTTGTTATTTTAGAATCAATAGTATCTTTATTGAAAGTTTCTTCAAATTCACTATTTTTATCGTACCAAGTCGGTATTTTGCCATGCATGACTGATGAGCTCATCCCTCACTCCTGAAAAATATTATGGCGCAAACGGATTATCATCCGTAATAAATTTTAAAATTAATGAAATACCCACTAATTTTAATTTATCGCGAAAATAATTAATGAGATATTGTTTGTAGGAGCCTGGTAATTTATCGACTTGTTTTCCGTGAATCACAAATATTAATGGACGTTTTGAACCGACGTGCGCGTAGCGTAATTTTACACGACGTCCTTGCACTAATGGTGGTTGATGTTCGTGCGTTGCCGCCATTAAAATTTCTGTTAATTCATGTGTTGCAAATGGTTGCGCTAATGCTTTTTGTGTTTCATCAATTGCATCATACAATTGTCCAACACCTGTTCCATGTTTGGCAGAAATATAATATCGACGTGCAAAACTTGCAAAAGGTAAACGTCGATCAACAGCGCGTTTAAATTTTTCTCGATCTTCTTCACTCATTCCATCCCATTTATTAAAGGCTAAAACAAGTGCGTTTCCGGTTTCCATAATTAATCCCATCAATCGCATATCTTGATCGGATAATCCATCGCGCGCATCCATTACTAAAACAACAACGTTTGCTTGTTTCATCGCTTGCATTGCTTTAATCACAGAAAATATTTCAATCCCTTCTTTTACTTTTCCGCGACGACGAATTCCAGCGGTATCAATTAACGTATATTTTTTTCCGTTTCGCTCGTAAGGAATTTCAATGCTGTCCCGCGTTGTGCCGGGACGATCTAAAACAATCACGCGATCTTCACCAAATATTCTATTAATTAAAGTAGATTTTCCAACATTGGGTCGACCGAGTACTGCTATACGAGTACGTGAATCATCTTCTAATTCTTTTTCCGTTTTATCTTCAGGAAATTCAGATAAAATCTTTGCAAGCATTGCATCAACGCCGCGTCCACTGCCCGCAGCAATTGCATAAATTGTTTTTAATCCTAATTCATAAAATTCACTCGTCGCAACATCCGCTTGTTCGCGCTCTGCTTTATTTACAACTAAAATAATTTTTTTATCAGAATATTGTCGCAATTGTTTTGCAATTTCCCAATCACCGGTTGCAACACCTACCTTTGCATCAACGACAAATAAAATAACGTCTGCTTCTTTAATTGCTTCTTTTACTTGTTGCTCAGTAATTGCGGCCATTTCTGTATCGGTGTCGGGTTCTGCAATTCCGCCTGTGTCGACAACAATAAAAGATCTATTTTCAAATTGACCTTCGCCGTAATGTCGATCGCGTGTGATGCCGGGCATGTCGCCAACAATTGCATCGCGCGTTTTAGTTAAACGATTGTATAAAGTTGATTTGCCGACATTCGGTCGACCGACGATTGTTAAAACAGGTAACATAATTTGATCTGCTCGCTAACCAATCGGTTGCGCAATTTGTTTATTTAAAAAATCCATCGCGGGTGGAAATCCTGCTAACGCACTTTTTGCTTCTGAATAATGCGCGCGTGCTTTTTCTGCATTATTTTCTTTTGTGTAAATATCACCTTTCACCCAATTAATAAGCGGTAGAAAATTTTTGTCATTCACAATTTTAATTTCATTCATTGCATCATCAGTTTTATTTTGCGCTAATAAAATTCGCGCTGCTTCGATGCGTGAAATTTGCTGTAATCTTTTTTGATTGCTATTTTTAATAACCCATTGCAACGAAGTTAATGCGCCAGATAAATTATTTCCTGTGACAAATTCTTTTGCTGATAATAATGCAGCTAAACTCGCATAAGGTGTTCCAGAAAAATCTTTCATTAATATTTTTATGCCCCCTTGCGCTGTTGTCATATTACCTTGCGAATCTGCTTGCATGACAGATTGATAAACCATTGCAGCATTTTCTGCGCGTTGTTTTTCGAATTTATGAAAATAGCGCCAGCCAAATCCGATCGCTAAACCAATAATAACGGCAATTAAAATAAATTTTCCATTTTCGTTCCACCATTTTCGCATGGATTCGATTTGTTCTTTTTCTGAAACGTATCCGTCTAACATAAATTTTCCTCTATTCACGCTCATTTTAAAACAAAAACACGCCGGACCTTCCGATGCTCGCGTCACCCATCCCCCAGCGGGACCCCTGACGCTCCGCTCGAAAGATCCGTCGCGTTTTTATTTTAAAACGAGCTACATCGATATTATTTTAAATTCCCAAAAAATTTAAATAATTCATCCATTGTCATTATTTTCTTTTCAGATTTTTCAATTAAATTTTCAACTGCAATATTATTTTCTTTTAAATGCAAAGCATATTTTGCACCGCGATTTTCAGCGCGTTTGAATGGATTGCCAGTTTCAATCATATCCATTTCAATTTTTAACTGTGGAAATTGTGTGCGAATTTTTTCAACTAATGTTAATGCTGATGAAGATAAATCAGAAATAACATAAAAATCTGGCACGTTATTTAATTTTTCTTTTTCTTGCAATAATAATGCAATGCGTTCGATTCCCATTGCGAAACCAATTGCAGGCGTTGCTTTTCCACCTAACTGTTCAACCAATCCATCATAACGTCCACCTGCGCAAACTGTTCCTTGCGCGCCTAAATTATTGGTGACCCATTCAAAAACAGTTAAGCAATAATAATCTAAACCGCGCACTAAATGTGGATTGATTTTAAATTTTATATTTTCATTTTTTAAAGTATCGCAAATATTTTTAAAATGTTTTTCCGCTTCACCATCAATAAAATCACTTAATTTAGGCGCATTTTCAATTAATGATTTCATATCTGGATTTTTAGAATCCAAAATACGCAGTGGATTTTTTTCTAAACGTCGCAGTGAATCTTCATCTAATTTATTTTTATGTGCAGAAAAATATTCAACACATTTTTTTTGATATTTTTTTCGCTGTTCAAAATCACCTAATGAATTTATTTCTAAAACCACTTGATCTGATAATCCTAAATTATCCAAAATTCTTTTCGACAACAAAATCATTTCCATATCAATCGCGGGATTTAACATTCCAAACGCTTCGACACCCAATTGATGAAATTGACGCAAGCGTCCTTTTTGGGGACGTTCGTGACGAAACATTGGACCCATGTACCAAAAACGTTGGATTTGATTGTATAAAAGACCGTGTTCAATTCCAGCGCGAACACAACCTGCCGTTCCTTCTGGTCGCATTGATAAACTATCACCATTGCGATCATCAAATGTATACATTTCTTTTTCAACAATATCAGTTGCTTCGCCAACACTGCGTTTAAATAATTTTGTTTGTTCTAAAATTGGAAAACGAATTTCATGATAACCATATTGCGCAACAACGCCGCGACAAACATTTTCAATATGCTGCCAATATGGTATTTCTTGCGGCAAAATATCATTCATACCGCGAATTGCTTGAATTTTTTCTGTCATATTAATTCGTTGTTGCGGGTTTAATCGTATATGTTGTATGCAATGCAACATTGGGTCTTACAACAAATCCATTTGCATTTGCAACATTCGTCGTTTCTTTTTTATTTTCTTTTTTAATTTCTTTTTTCACTGTTTGTGTTTTGACAACAACTGGTTTTGTAATTGCAACAGTCGATGTAGTTGTGGGTGCTGGCGCAAGAAACGGTGGCGATAATGCGAGAGAATTATTTTGTGTTTTAAGTTTTACAGTATTTATATCCTTCGGGGTATGCAACCATGCAATCAAAATAATTAATGTAAGCGCGCTGATACACACAATCGAAATTAAACGCGGATTTAATTTTCGAAAATGTTGATGCGTTACATTCATCACGGGCGCACCTTCAATTCTCGGCAATAATGAATGCGTGTCAGATGGCATTAAACCTGATGCATCTAATGCTTCTAAAATCTGTGCTTCTGACACGGAAACCAAACGCGCGTATGAACACAAATAACCGCGCACAAAAGTTCGCACGCCAATTTTCGCATAATCGTCACGTTCGATATCGCAAACAGTATCAACCGACAAGCGTAATTGTTTTGCAATATCATCTAATGACATCGGCCCAGCTTCCCGCGTAGCTTTTAAAAGTTGTCCTGGTGTCATTTGGGTCACGTTACCACTCCTTTGTTTAATTGGCAGCACCAATATTTAGGCATAAATTTCTTCAGGTTTAAAGAAGAATGCGATTTCTTGTTTCGCCGTTTCGGGCGCATCAGAACCATGCACCGCATTTGCGTCAATCGAATCAGCAAAATCAGCGCGAATTGTGCCGGGCAACGCATCTTTTGGATTAGTCGCGCCCATTACATCACGATTTTTTTTAATTGCGTTTTCGCCTTGTAAAACTTGTACCAACACAGGTCCTTGTGTCATAAAAGTTACCAATGCGTTAAAAAATGGTCGTTCAGCATGCACAGCATAAAACTGTTCTGCTTGATGACGCGTTAAATGCATCATTCTTGCTGCAACAACTTTTAAACCTGCATCTTCAAAACGTGTAATAATTTTTCCGATCACATTTTTTGCAACTGCGTCGGGTTTGATGATAGAAAGTGTACGTTCGATTGACATAAAAACTAGACCTCAATATAGTGATAAAAAACGGGTGGATTATATACTTATTTTGGTAGAAAATGCGAATTATTAAAGTTATCATATGCAACTAATATTTTTGTTTTTTTGAAAGGAAGTTTTATGAAACGTATTTATTGCTCTGTTCTCGCGATTTTATTTTGTGTGACAAGTTGTTTTGCTACAAGTACGACAACTGCAACAACGACGACATCAACCGCAGCAGCTGTTACAACACCAGCAACGCCAATTACACAAGCACCCATTCCCAGCGCAATGCCAACAGTTGGTAATACACCAACCGTTATTCCAACAGCACCAAATTTAGGTTCAGCAGCTTACGTTTTAATGGACGCAAATACTGGCATGATTTTAGCGCATAAAAATATGCATGAACAAAGACAGCCAGCAAGCTTAACAAAATTAATGACATTGTATTTAACGTTTCAGGCATTAAAAAATAATCAAATTCATTTAACTGATAATGTACGTATTAGCAAAAAAGCATGGGCAACTGGTGGTTCGCGTATGTTTGTGAAAGAAGGAAGTTTAGTTCCTGTACAAGAATTAATTAATGGGATTGTTGTCGCATCAGGAAATGATGCATGCACTGCACTCGCGCAATATGTTGGCGGCAATGAAGCAACTTTTGTCACGATGATGAATGCAACTGCAAAACAATTGGGAATGAATGGGACACATTACGCTGACCCAACTGGTTTGCCAGCGCCAGGTCACGTCACAACAGCTTATGATATGGCATTATTAACACGTGCAATTATTGTTGGATTTCCGCAATATTATGCTAATTTCAAACAAGGTTGGATTACTTACAACAACATCAAACAACCAAACACCAATCGTTTATTGTGGCGCGACCATTCAGTCGATGGTTTGAAAACAGGTCACACGCAAGCAGCGGGATATTGCTTAATTTCATCTGCATTGCGTCACGGCATGCGTTTAGTTTCTGTTGTAATGGGTTCATCTACTGTCGCAAAAAATATGGATGATTCTGAAGCATTATTAAATTGGGGTTATCGTTTTTACTCAACGCATAAATTATTTGAAGCAAATAAATCACTCGCAACTCCAGGTGTTTATTTGGGTAAAAGCGGAACTGTGCCAGTTGGTTTAGCATCACCATTGTATGTAACAATTCAAGCAGGCAATTATTCATACTTAACGCCAAAAGTAGATATTACAAAATTGCAAGCGCCCATTAAAAAAGGTCAAACAGTCGGCACACTCAATATTTATTTACACAAAAATATTGTTGCAAGCGCACCATTAGTTGCATTAGAAAGTGATTCAAAAGGAAACATGGTTATGCGCACATGGGATCGTATCAGTAGAGTTTTTTAAATATTAATAAAGGGAATTGCATGACAAAACCGAACGGACATCACAAAGAAGAAACCGCGATCAAATTTCCTTGCGATTTTACCATTAAAATAATGGGGAAAACGCAAGGTCATTTTGAAAAAATCGCGCTCGCAATTGTTAAACAACATTTTCCCGACGTAACCGCATCTCGTATTCACAAAAAACACAGCAAAGATAAAAATTATTTATCTTTATCTATTACAGTTTTTGTAACATCCAAAACACAACTCGATGCGCTTTATCAAGAATTATCTTCTACAAAAGAAATTTTGATGGTGTTATAAAATATCACGCTGAAATGTACATTTCTGTCTTTTTGTAGTCTTTTTTAAGATTGCTTTAATATTCAATTGTTATGATTTCACTAAGTTCATAGCAAAGAGAATAAATCAATGCGTCCAATAACTGATGAGCACCTACAAGAACTGCTGAACCTCTGTGAACCGGGAATAGTAAAAAAAGCTATTCAAGAAAAACGGTATGCAGATGCTGCTCAGTCAATATATAATCAACTTTGGAATCTAGCTTGGAATGTCTCTGAACAAAAAAACAGCTTTACGCCTGCACAAAGAAAAGAAGTATTAAATGCTTTTGGATTGTGCGAATTAAAATCTGAAGAGTTGCTTGAATTATTTAAAGCTTACAAATATTCTCCCGAAATAACCTTAATTAATAAGCTTGTGCTCGATGGAATGCACTCGTTTGCATTAGAATTAGTAGAATTACATCAACATGTGTCGCCCAATGATAGTGAAAATTATTTTGCAGCTTTTAAAACCTGTGTTTCTCAGTTAAATACGCTATATGAAAATTATAATGATAGCGGTGATAATCATATGTTCAACGTTATTGTACAAATGGCTGAACATTTATTATCAACAAAAAATGTCAACGCAGAATGGTATTCTATTTTTAAGGGTTGTAGTTATTCATTTTTACATATCATAGCAAGAATTGGACGAGTTGATTTAATTAAAAAAGCAATTGCAGATGGTGCAAAAATATCACCTACTCCACACTATTTTATGACGCCTTGGTCAAAACACAGTACAACACCGCTTGATGTGGCAGTATTTTTTGAGCAAAAAGAAATGATTGAGTTAATTGTGACTGAATTAACTAATCAAATTATACTAAAAACAATGCTAGAAAATTTGACTGCGACTTTTTTTAGAGCAGACATTAGCGAGTTAGTGGGAGCTTTTGAAGGAAAACTTATTCAGCGTTACAAAACGATGAGCAATGAAATCTCGCGCATCACAAACTGTGCTTATGATAAGTTTCAGTCAACTCTAAGTGAAGCGGAAACAGCTGGAAGACAAGCATTAAACAGGATTCTTCTTGAGCAAACGCAGCCACAAACATTAAAGCTAACGGAAAAATTGATTGGAAGTATTGTTGATGCAATGAGCGAAACATTTGGTCATCATCATTTTGACAAAAGACAAGATATTTTAGAACGGTTAGCAGAAATGATTATTGGCGAAAAAAAACGAGAGTTAACGTCTCCGTTTCAAAGTGAAAGAGCTTCTTCACCATCACCCGCTACATTGGCACCTCAAGCAAAATCAAATGATTTAACAACCGCGGAAAAAAAACTACCACAACCACCATCATACGAAAAAGCAACTGCTAATCCGGTTCAATCTAGCGCATTGCACAGATTTTTTGTTCCCGCCGTTCCATCAGATATTCAGACATCGCAAACACCGGTTGAAACAGATTGGTTAAAACAACAAATAGCAGTTGCAAATGAAAAGAAAAAATTAGAGCAGGCAAAACTTCACAATGATTTTTTTGCTCAACTGGAACAAATCAAGGTTCCAACCACACCGCTTCCAACTTCTGCAAAAAGAGAAAAAACGATCGCGGAGCTTTTTGAAAACGCACCTCAACTTAATTAATTTAATTTTTGCTGGAACAATCTCACGACAGCGACCCCTCAGAAGCTCACGCGGCAGCGTGAGCGCAAACAAAAAACTCACAAAACCCGCAACGGAATTTTAAACACAAAATGTTTCGGAATCATTTTAATTCTCGTGATTTCACAAAACATTTGAATATTTTGTTCATTCGAACGACTCGTCACCAAATAAATATAGGCGCGATCACCGCCAGCTTTAATAATTAAATTAATTAAATCAGAACCATTATAATTTTTTCCTGAAAATTCATAATCCACCAAATAAGCGGCTGGCAAATTTTTTTTATTTTCCAATTCAGATAATAATTCTTCTTTGTCTTTACAATGAATTAAATTAATTTTTGATTGCGTAACACTTTTAAATCTTTCATTCCAGCCATGATAAATCGAAATACTATCATCAACACATACAATTCGCATTTCATGTGAAAATGATAAATTTCCAATAAACCAATTCGGTTGTTTTTTAAGTGGTAAAGTAATAAATACAGAAACACCATGCAGTGTATTTGGAATAATATTAATTGAACCGCCCCACAATTCTAATGTTTCGCGCGCATGCGATAATCCCAAACCCGATCCTGCTTTTTTTGTCGTAAATCCACGTTTAAAAATAAAAGATAATGCATCAGATGAAATTCCTGCCCCATTATCGCAAACTAAAATAATCACCTGATTATTTTTTTCTTCTAACGCAATCGAAATGCAATCACCCCGCCCCATCAATGCTTCACGCGCATTATTGATGACATTTGTTAAAATTCGCTTAATTTCAGATGGAATTACATCAACAAAATAAGAATATGACTCCGCCGAAAAATCATGTTCAATCTTAATTAATTGATCTGAAAATGCCGTGCGTCGCTCAGAAATAACATAATCCAACAACACAGCAATTTGTATCATTGAATTACAATGATTGTCTTTATCAGTACTATTTTTTTCTAAATTATTCGTAATATCGCGAATATGCCCAATTGCATCACGTAATAAAATATATTTCGATTCTTCAATGTTTGGTAATCGCTTAATTAACATTTCAAGTGATGATAGTGGTGAGCGGATGTCGTGGGCGACTTGTCTTGAAACCTTTTCAATTTCATATGCTTTGTCACTTTCGTATTTTATGGCATTTTCTTTAAAAGTTTTTAAATTGACAATCATCTGATTAAAGTTATTAGCCATAATACTAATTTCATCGCCATCGTTTCCAATTGATACCCTACGTGTTAAATCTCCTGTATGCATGATTTCATTGATAGTGCCACTCATGATGTGTATCCGAGCAACTAATTTATTAGCTAAAAATATTGAAATAAAAAAATTTACAACCAACATCAATAAAAATAAAAATAAAAAATACATTTTGATTTTAAATAAAGTATCTATTAACGGTGATAATGATGCGGTCATTTGCAAAATATAATAGTAATTGCTGTGCGAAATATTTGCGACACCTTTATAGCGACACTCACAACAATACGCCACACTTGCCGGTATTTTAAAATTTAAAATCATCGTTTCATTTTTTCGATAATTTCCTGATAATGTTGAAATAGGAACTTTATTTTTAGTATCTATAAATTTTCCCTTTGAAGATATAAAGCCCAACTTGTAACCATTAGGCGCAAATAAACCGATTGATATGATGTTATGATTATATTCAATAGATTTATGTAAAATATCTCCGATGTAACTTAAGTGAATACCGGTTTCTAAAATCAGTGATCGATTAAAATTAGGAATCATCACAAACTTTGAGGGGATGCCATAAGGATAACTTGGAATAATTGGCGTGACAGCTTGATTTAATTTTCCATCAACAAGATTACGATAACCAGCACAATAACTAAATAAAGAATTTTTTTGCATGCGCAGCGGCAAATCAGATGAACGAAGAAATCGGCCATGCTTATTGATTACATAAAAACCTTGTATACCAAGTTGCTTTGCGAGTACTGCTAATTTTTTATCCGATGGAATTCCAGAAAATTTATCAATTCTGTTTAGAATCATAACTGCGTTTCGATTTACCTGATCAGTTACTTTTCCCATTTGATGAAACATATTTGCAACAACATAACCTAAAGAATTATATCGCGAAATAAACTCATTTTTTGCATAATTTTTTACAACGAAGTACGTGCCAAGCAACGTCAGCGAAGAAAAAACAATACTGACTGATAACAACGATAAAAAAATCTTTGATCTAAATTTCATATATTGCTATTCCTGCAGTTCAGTCATCGGCGTGGTCGCTAGCGCTCCCACTTCCATCGCTACTAATAATATTCAATACACTTCATATTTTAGCCAGGCAGATGGAAGTGCGCGCGCGAGCAAGCACGCCGATAGTGAGATTTTTATCCATGCTTCTTTTTATATTCTTCATCTGTAATATAAATCCAATAATATTTTTCCCTACCGGCAATAATCCCTTTCACATAATGAAAATGCTTAAACCATTCATACTGTTCAATTTGCCACGCTTCTTTCCCTTGCCCAAAAAACGGAATGATGTCGCGGTCTTGAATTTTTTCTGCGAAGTCGGGGGAAAATTCTGTGCCGGTGTAATAAATGGAAAGCCAGGTTTCCAGGCTGCGATCAGTTTGCATTACAAAATAAGATTTTTTGTCATCTGCGTCGATACATAAAAAACTACCTTGCTTGTCAATTAAATAATATTCGCGAATATTATTTTGCTGGCAAAAATTGAGAAAGAAATCAATAAAAATTGGATCGGATAATGGTAGTAAATTTTCAACTTCTAAATATGCCAATAATGGCGCAGTTATTTTTTGAAAATAGCCAAAAGATAATTCTTTTAATTGTTTGATCACATTTTCTTCGAGATTATCAGAACCTTTTTGAATATAACGCTGAATATAATTTTGATTAAAACCATTAATTACTTTTTCATCTTCTGTTTTCCCCGTTAATAATATTTTATTGACGGGCAAATGACCGCATGCTTGAGATAATGAAAATCCATTCATTTCGGGCATGTGATAATCAATCAACATCGCGGTAATTTCTTCGTAACGATGCTTTTCATCTGCAAAATTAGCTATTTTTGTAATATCAAAATCAATTGGCGTGTGTTGTAAAATGCCGTGACTTTCATCATTATTATTGCATTGTAAAAAATGTTGTTGAGATGAGGGTGATTGATAATGATTTAAAAACTCAACACAGCGATTTGGCGATGAAAATGTTTTAGAGTGAGCATTCTCATCAAATGCAAGACTCATGCAGCCTAATAAAGTTTTGTCATCGTCTACATAAATCCAAGTGCCGGGATAATAAAATAATGGTAAATTTCTCATTTCTTTTCTTCCTTAATTTCCGTGAATTAATTTAAAATTTAATATATGGGTTTCACGCTATTAAAAATTTTGTCTTTGCGCTCACTCACGATAATGTAACTGAAAAAATATGTTGAGATGAAAAGATGCGACCTGTCTCTTTTTCCGCTCAAAAATGAACCATCCCTGGTTCGGTCCCGCGTCTGTCGTGACGCTATTCGCTACAAAAGAGACAGGTCACATCTTTCCATCAACTTAATTTATAATTTCAGTTACATTATCGCTCGCTCGTTTAAGATTTATTTTTTGTGTGAAACAACTTTTTTAATCTCTAAAATTTCTATATGCTTCAATCACAACACCAACCATTATCATTTCTTTTTGATTGTACGGCGTTGTTTTTAATTCATCATTAATAGTACAAAAATATTTATTTTTTCCCTCCGACATATAACGTTTTAAAACTGGCGCAGCATCATCATCAAAATTTACTAACACATAATCACCATTTTTCGCTGCATTTTCAGGGTTAATAATCAATACAGTATTTTGTGCGAATAACGGATCATATAAATTATTTTGAATTTTTACTGCAAATATTTTTTCATCATCGTCGTAATCTGTATTCGATTGCCAACAAAACCAATGTGGTGGATTTTGCAAATGAGTTCGAAATTTACATGCATCGCGCAAAGTTAATAATGGAATTGAAAAAGGTAATCTGAAATTTTGATTTATATTTTTAGAATAAAAATGTTTTTCTAATTTTTTTCTTCCCATTAATTGATCGATCGTCACGCCGAAATAATCAGCAATTAATATTAATGTTGAAATGCGCGGATCTTCGACTTCACCTGTCGCTAATCGATGAACAGTCGGCGTTGGTAATTTTAATAATTTTGCTAAACCGTTTGCTGTTAAATCTGCACATGCTAATAATTGCTTGACAACATTCATCAAACTTATTGTGCGCATTTTCTTTTCCATGTTTTATTGTCCTTATCAAAAAACCACAACTTGAAATATGAACTTTAATGTAATATAGTTCGAAACGTTAATGTTGTATTACATTAAAATTTGGAAAATTCTAACATGTTTGTATTTAAAATCTAGGAAATTAAATTAAAAATAATAAGGAGCCACAACATGCACCTGTACAACGGAACCGGATGTCTTGTTTTTTTAGTCGGCAGCGTCACCATGATGCCAGTTGTCGCTAAAAAAAATTCCGATGCGATGATTATTGTTTCTCGAAAACGACATCACGATGAAAATACCGTCGATAAAATTGAACATTATCGCGTTATTCTCAATCAAGATGATACATATCGAATTATGACATTTGGATTTCCTGGCATGACCATTTCTGTCCGCGGTGATTTTTGTTCTGAAAATAATGCCGAAATTATAGCTGAAAAAATAGATTTTATTGATTTTTCTAATTCAAACGCATTTGAATCTTTATCAGCAAATGAAATGAATAACACCAATTTTTTTAATACTGAAATGAGTTATTGGTTTGCACGAGATGGGTCGATGCGAAAAGAATTAATGGCGGTGCATTAGCGCGTGTCATTTTTGCAATACACAATGTGAGATGTAATTTATTACGTCTCACATTTTAGCTTGTCTCGCAAACTCTTCTTAATTTTCTAACAACGAAAAGCGGTATGTTAAACCTAATCCAACTGAATAAAAATTATTTAATTCCTGAGTGTTGATCGGAATAGTTTGACTTGCCATACCATACAAAGCAATTGAATCACTTAAACCATAATCAACACCTAATTCCGGTTTAATGATAAAACTTGCATTGTTGCCACCAACCATCGTTTGAAAAAAATATTGAAAATGTTTTGCAGCTGCCGGTTTAGTTTGTAAACCAAATCCCAATAATGCTTCGCCATAACCAGTGTAACCAGTATAAGCAAAACTCGCTTGCGCTGGAATAAACCAATGTTCTCGCACAAAAAAATCACCTTCTGCAGAAATCAAGTTTACATTTGTGGGTGTGGGTTTTTGAAATTTTACATCAAATTCAGTTTGATTAAATAAATGAAATCGAAAACCGCGAAAAATTGGTTTATCAAAAATATTGTCATGCTGAATTTTTCCACCAGTCATCAAGTAATAATTTATTGCGGCACCAGCAGAAAAACTTTGAAACGTTCCTTGTGGCGCAAATAAATATCCACCCGTTAATGCAAGTGCAAAATGTCGAGTTAATGAATATTCCAATGCAAATTTAGGATAAATTAATAAGCCAGATCCAGTATTCATTTCTGCTAAATCATAACCGCCTGAACCAACACCTAGTTGAGTAATTAAACCTATTTTTGGAAAAAGTAAAAAATGATAACCCAACCCACCCACCAATTGGTTATATGCAGGTAGCCCATAATAACCTGCATCCGCTTCAATAAATGCAAAATCATTTGCACCGAGATAATGCGCAAATGTGACTGCAACTAAATTAATTGTTTTTTTAGATAAACCTTGTGGATGATATTGAAAAAAATTATTGAGTTCAAAACCAAAAACATTTTTTGATTCATTTGGACAATCCTTATCATAAAAAAGTTGCGACAAAGCATGCACTGTTTTATCTAAATAACGATAAGCGCCTGCGCCATAAGAAATTGATTTCTGAATGTAGAATTCTACTTGTGCATGATTGATTAATGAATTGGAAAAATGAAAGTAACTATAATTTATGCCGATGAATACATTATGTAAACGATAGCTCATACCCGCATAAGTATTAATATATCTTCCATTGCCAGCAATGATTAATGAGTTTGCTGCGCTTGTTCCGCCCGCACCACCACCAAAAGCAAATCCCGCATCTCCAAATAAATTTCCAATAATTTGATGTCGAATTTGTGTTGTTACGTCCAGCGTAAAAAAGCCACCATAATTTCCTTCTAACATTGCAAAATCAGTACCAAAACCTACGTAAAACCACTGATTAATACCATGCAAATAATGCAAACCTGATAAACCTAATGGTTCATAACCGGGAATGGGAATGGTTTGATAATCTAATTGCACTAAGGCATGTTGTGTATGTAAAAAATAGGTTGGATTATCTTCGTGCGCGTTTATAAATGATGGAAAAGCAATAGCGGTAGCAATTAAATAAAATAAAATAGTGCGTCTTATTTTTCGAAAATTAGATGTACATATGGTCATTTAATATTTTTCCATAAATGCACATAAAAAAATCCTTGTTTGTATAGACAGTGCTCAACCCACGTTAGTATAACCGCGCAGAACAAGATATTAAATAAGAAGCTAAAGCCACAAAAACTTAAGCTCTTTAAAGTGTTTGTGTTTTCTTCGCGTAATACATCATCTGCAAAACAAGAATTAGTTTTTTGATAATATCCACTGATGGCATCAATAAACTTGGGAGATCCCAGTGTAAAGTTAATGCTGATATAAAATCCAGGAAACCAAGCAAAATAGAAAATGTCACAAATAATCTACTTAATCCTAAAGTGGATTTTTTGCAATAATTTTTAATTATCTGTGGGAAGACATATGCAAAATAACACCCTGTTTCAACATAACCTGCTTTATCGTAATACCATTTGTTGTGATGAAACACGGTAATATTTAAAATTGAAAATAATAAAGCAAAAATAACAAGACAACTTAATACAGCAAAATTCCAATATTCTGTTTTAGATTTTAAATCATAGCGCGCAAATTGATAATGCTGAATAAACAGAAAAATTAATCCAACAATAGTTACGAGACAATATTGCCATTGCATGTGTCGGCCAAAGCCATACATCAAATCGATGCTATACCCAAGAAATAATAATCCGTGCATCCACAAGCTTAATCCATCAGTACTTTTTCGCTGAAAATTTTCCCAAATTTGCGGAATAAACCAAACACAATAAATAACACTAGAAATTGATAGGGTGATTTCACCAATAAGATGAGATGTGATCATGGGCCTTCCTTCGTTGATATTAATCAGACAGGTTCAAAGGGTTAAATGACTTTCATTTTCTCAGCGAATAAACGCACCCCTGGCAAAAGCGACATGATCGTAGCATAATTTGCGCTTAAAGTGGGAGTGGAAGTGGGAGAAAAAAGTTAGCCGTTAACTCAGAATTATGGACACAAATATAAGCAGTATCATTATTCAAGACCTTGGTCTTTGCGACTATCAAAAAACATGGCAAAACATGCGTGATTTTACCGATTCGCGCACGGAAAAAACGCCAGATGAAATTTGGCTTTTGCAGCATCCATCTGTTTTTACGCAAGGATTGGCGGGAAAAGCAGAGCATATTTTAAATGCACATAACATTCCTGTTATACAAACTGATCGAGGTGGACAAGTTACTTATCACGGTCCTGGACAATTAGTACTGTACGCATTAATTGATTTACAGCGTAAAAAAATGCACACGCGTGAATTTGTTCGCACATTAGAAAAATGCATTATTGATTTATTGTCTGAAATGTCTATTATTGCAACATCAAAATGTGATGCGCCGGGTGTGTATGCTAATGATGAAAAAATTTGTTCGATTGGATTGCGTGTTCGAAAAGGTTGTAGTTATCACGGCATCGCGCTGAATGTTGATATGGATTTAACGCCGTTTTCATATATTAATCCTTGTGGTTTTCAAAATATGAAAATGACACAAATTAAAACGCTGAATCCAACTATTTCTCTTGATGAAATAAAAAGAGCAATTGTACCCGCTTTTTTAAGAAATTTCGGGTATAATCTGGCAATATAAATAGGCGTTTCGCACAAAAAATAAATCTTAAGCGAACGAGCGGTAATGTAACTGAAATTATAAATTAAGCTGATGGGAAGATGTGACCTGTCTCTTTTGTAGCGAATAGCGTCAGGATTGACGAGGGACCGAACCAGGGACGGTTCATTTTCGAGCGGAAAAAGCGATAGGTCATATCTTTACATCTCAACTTATTTTTTCAGTTACATTATCGCGAGTGAGCGCAAAGATTTTATATAACGCGAAACTCCTCATGAGCAAAAAAATTATGACAACAAAAAATTCTTACGACCCATTACAAAAAACACTCGGCAAAGATAAATTGTCGCGCATCCCAATTAAAATTGAAAATGAAGCGGAAATATTGCGAAAACCAGATTGGATTCGCATTAAATTAACGAATAGCGACAAAGTGCAACGCATTAAAAATATTTTACGCGAACATAAATTACATACTGTTTGCGAAGAGGCATCTTGTCCCAATTTAAATGAATGTTTTGGACATGGTACAGCAACATTTATGATTATGGGTGATAAATGCACGAGACGTTGTGCATTTTGTGATGTCGGACACGGTCGTCCGGATCCACTTGATCCAAATGAACCTGTAAATCTCGCAAAAACAGTTCAGTTATTAAATTTAAAATATATTGTGATTACCTCTGTTGATCGCGATGATTTACGCGACGGCGGTGCAAGTCATTTTAGTGCTTGTATACAAGCAATTCGCGAACAATGTCCTGAAATTAAAATTGAAACTTTAGTTCCTGATTATCGCGGACGAATGGAACGTGCGCTCAGCGCAACGAGTGTAAATTTACCTGATGTATTTAATCATAATATAGAAACAACAGAACGTTTATATAAACAAGCACGTCCAGGTTCAGATTACAAAGTCTCATTAACATTATTAAAAACGTTTAAAGAACGCTTCCCCCATATTCCAACAAAATCAGGCATGATGTTAGGATTAGGCGAAACACCAGATGAAGTGCGACAAGTGTTAAGTGATTTGCGCGCGCATGATGTTAATATGTTAACACTCGGACAATATTTACAACCCACAAAATATCATTTGCCCGTGCATCGATATGTCACACCACAAGAATTTTTAGATCATGCAAATTTTGCAAAAGAAATTGGATTTGATAATGTTGCAAGCGGTCCGCTCGTTCGCTCTTCTTATCATGCAGATTTGCAGGCGAAAGGTGAAGTTGTTACTTAAAATTAGGATGACATGGAACATCACTACTATAATTTAATTTCAAATTTTTTACGCGATCATCCACATTGGAGTCACGTATTAATTTTTCTGATTGCATTTTCAGAATCATTGCCGTTGATCGGCACAATTGTCCCCGGCTCAATTACAATGACATTAGTTGGCGTATTAATTGGTTCTGATGCGCTACCAATGATTTCTTCTTTTTTAATTGCTTCAATCGGCGCATTTGCGGGAGATTGCGCTGGTTTTGGTTTTGGATTTTATTATAACGAGCGACTTCGCACGATGTGGCCTTTTAAAAAACATCCGAAATGGCTTGCAATGGGTGAATCATTTTTTAAAAGTCATGGCGGAAAAAGCATTATTTTAGGGCGTTTTATTGGTCCTGCAAGAAGTACAGTGCCATTAGTTGCCGGATTATTACAATTAAGTTGGCTACGATTTATTATCGCTGCACTGCCATCTGCTGTATTTTGGGCAGTGATGTATATGATGCCTGGTGTTTTATTGGGTGCGTTGTCGCGAGAAATTCCAAAAGCAGAAACCACACAATTTTTTCTCTATGGTTTAGGAACAGTTCTTACTTTGTGGCTTATTTACTGGCTAATTCAACACTTCTTTATTCAACTAACACGCGGAATTAATTTTGCAACTGATAAACTGTGGAGTTATTTATCCAGAAAAAATATGGGGCGATTTTTTATTCGTTTCGTCACCAATCAACAAAATCCAAGAGATCATCATCAATTAACTTTATTATTTACCGCTGTTATTTCTGCAATTTTATTTTTAATTTTACTAGTTGATGTTAGAAACCACGATGTATTAACTGCGATTAATTATCCTATTTTCCATGTGCTACAAACTATTCGCACACCGCACTGGAATGATATATTTTCTGCAATTACCATTATGGGCACGCCAAAAACAATTGAACTAATTAGTGGATTGATGATTGTTGGTTTATTAATTAAAAAACAATGGCGATCAGCAGCGCATTTTTTTGCAGCATTTGCAATTACTGCTGCCGCAGTCATTATTTTTAAACATATTTCACATTCTGTTCGACCACAAGGATTTGAAGTGGTTTCAGCAACGTCTTCTTTTCCCAGCGGCCACACTACATTAAGTTTTGTCATCTTTAGCTTTATTGCTTTTTTAATTGCACAAATCGCTGTGAAAGGTTATCGATGGATTGGATACACATTAAGTTGCATCATGATCGCGCTTGTTGCATTTTCAAGAATGTATTTAGGTGCGCATTGGTTTACAGATATTATTGGTAGCTTTTTATTAGGATTAAGTATTTTATTATTGTGTATTATCAGCTATCGCAGAATGCCTAAAAAACAAAGTGCATTTTGTATTTCAGCGATAAGTGCAACAATTTTATTAGTAATTGCATTAGGTGTTCCTTGGGGTGTTAACATCGCGCAATCATTAGATATGATTGTTAATGACACCACAGCAATTTGGCCACAGCAACACATGACAATTAATTCATGGTGGCAATCACCATTGCATTACACACCACTTTATCGCAACAACCGTTTTGGAAAACCATTTCAACCATTTAATTTGCAATGGCAAGGTTCATTAAAAAATATTACTGAAACGCTGGAAAAATCAGGTTGGAAACCAATCACAACTAATGGAAAATTTAAATTAAAAGAATCTTTGCAGCGTTTTTCAAGTTATCAGGCTCAATATCATATTCCGTTATTGCCTTGGTTATATCGCAATAAACAACCTGTTATTTTTATGATTAAACATATTACAAAACGAAAACGCATTATTGAATTACGTTTATGGGAAAGTGATATTTATTTTTATCCTAATCACAAAGTATTATGGATGGGCGCAACCGATATTCGTATTCCACCAACTGCATTATTATCCATTAAAAAATCAGCAAAAATATCATTAGAAAATAATGCGGGCTTAAATCAATTGTATAATGACACAAAGAATTTTCAACAAAAAATAATTCGCGTTAAGTCTAATGCTGAATTTCCAGCAATAAAAAAATTAGCATGGAATGGTAATATTTTATTGTTGAGAGAAAAATAAAAAATGATTTCAATTATTGATAAAAAGTTTTATTTATTTTGTTTTGTCGGGTTTCTTAGTCTTGTTGTTAATTTGCTTTTTTTTAAATTATTTGTTGCGTTAGATTTTCATCCTGTTCTCGCTTCTGTTCTTGCGTCTTTTATTGCAGTTGTAAATGGTTTTTTATGGAATGACAATCTGACGTGGAAAGGTCACAAACATCCTGTCCGATTAAAACGATTATTGCAATTTCCACAATATGTTCTCATTTCATGTGTTGCGATCGCAATTAATGCTGGCATGGTAAAATATTTTATGTTTGCGAATTGGAATATTTTTCTTGGGCAAATATGCGGTATTGCCGTTGGAACATTTTGGAATTTTTTTGCAAATAGAAAATGGACGTGGAAAAAGTTTCATTAATCCATTAGTTTTTCAAATTTTTCATAATCCAAAAAATCATATAATGTTTTTCGATCTTGCATTGTATTTAAAACAGATTGCTGCGTGCCATTTTTTTTAATTGCTTGAAAAACATTTAATGCAGCTTGATTCATCGCGCGAAATGCTGATAGCGGATATAAAATCATTTTCACGCCAGCTGATTTTAATTCTGATACGGTAAATAAAGGTGTTTTTCCAAATTCTGTAATGTTTGCTAACACTGGCGCATTTATTTCTAATGTTAATTTTTTATAATCTTCTAATGTATAAAATGCTTCTGCAAAAATAGCATCCGCACCTGCCTCAATATATTTTTTTGCACGTTCAATTGTTTTTGATAATCCCTCTGTTGCCATTGCATCAGTTCGCGCAATTAAATAAAAATCAGGATTTGTTTTACCTGCGATTGCAGCCTTAATTCGCGCAACCATTTCTACTGTTTCAACAATTTTTTTTCCATCGCGATGTCCGCAGCGTTTTGCTGAAGCTTGATCTTCAATGTGTGCGGCTGAAGCACCTGCTTTAATTAATTGTGAAACGGAACGTGAAACATTTAATTCGCTGCCCCAACCGGTATCCATATCAACTAACAATGGTGTTTTTGTTACGCTCGTAATGCGGCGCACATCTTCGCACACATTATCTAAACTTGTCATGGCTAAATCTGGCAAACCATATGATGCGTTTGCACATCCACCGCCAGATAAATAAAGTGCTTTAAAACCAGTCTTTTCTGCCATGATTGCAGAATATGCATTAATTGTGCCGATGATTTGTAGGGGTGATTCTGAGTTTAGTGCTTGTTTTAAGGTTTGTTGTGTCATGGTTTATTCCTTGTGATGCTTCGTTTGGGGTTACTGCAAAACGCCCTTGTTCCATTCGCTGTGCTCATTGCACGCGGGCTTCTGAAAACACGCTCCACAGTCAAGCTAAGTGTTTCAACAACTTCTCATGTATCCCATCAAATCCTTTATTACTCATAATTAATATATGATTATTTTTTACAGCTGATTTAGATACTGTATTTACAATATCAGAAACAGTATCATGCACAAAAGCCTTATTTCCAAGTGGTTTTAATACTGTTTTCACATCCCAGCTTTTATCATCTGGTTTTAAAATATGAACTTCATCAGCGGCATGAAATGAAACACCGAGCGCATCACCGTGCGCACCCATGCGCATGGAATTTGAACCTAATTGTGCAATCACAATTATTTTTTCTTTTCCAACTTTTTTTCGCAAACCATCAATGGTTGTTTCAATTGCTGTTGGATGATGTGCAAAATCATCGTAAACAGTAATATCATTTACACATCCGCGAATTTCTAAGCGGCGTTTTACATTTTCAAATGTTGCAAATGCTTTTTCAATCACAGACATTGAAATTCCAACAGAATCTGCCGCAACAATCGCAGCTAATGCATTGTGAATATTATGATTACCAAGCAAAGACCAATTTAATGTTGCGCGTTTCATATCTTGAAAATAGCATTCAAAACTACTTCCATCTTTTTCTAATAATTTTGCATGCCAACTATTTGTATCGCCTGTTGCAATTTGTTTTGACCAACAGCCTCGCAATAAAACATCTGCAATATTCAAATCGCCTTTTGGAAAAATAACAGAACCATTACTCGGAACAGTGCGCAATAAATATTGAAATTGTTTTTTAATTGCTTCTAAATCAGGAAAAATATCAGCATGATCATATTCAATATTATTTATAATTAAAGTTTGCGGACGATAATGTAAGAATTTCGATCTTTTATCGAAAAAAGCAGTGTCATATTCATCTGCCTCAATAACAAAATATTTTTTTGCACCTAATCGAGCTGTGCAAGAAAAATTTTTTGGCACACCACCAATTAAAAACCCAGGGTTTAATCCTGCTACTTCTAAAATCCAGGTTAATATTGCAGTCGTTGTTGTTTTTCCATGCGTGCCTGAAACAGCAAGCACATGTTGAAAGCGTAAAACATTTTCACACATCCATTGCGAACCCGACGTGTAATTTATGCCTTGATTTAAGATATAATCAACACATGGATTTTGTCGTGCAATGCCATTTCCAATAATCACTAAATCTGTTTTTGAATCAATTGCAGATGGCTCATAACCAATATGCACTGGAATTCCAGATGATTTTAATGCATCCGACATGGGCGGATAAACATTTAAGTCTGAACCAGTAACATGATGCCCTAGTTCGCGTGCAATTAATGCAACGCCGCCCATAAATGTGCCGCAGATGCCGAGTATATGAATACGCATATCGATTTCCTCAGTGAAAGCCTACCTGAATCATCAAAAAAGTGCTACGATTCTCGCAATTAAATCGTTAAGGACATGACAAATGGTCGGAAAAAATATTCTGTACGCACAATCTGGCGGACCAACCGCTGTGATCAATGCCAGCGCATGTGGCGTGATTGAAACCGCACGAAAATTAATGCCAAATGCAAAAATATTTGCTGCAAAAAATGGCATTATTGGTGTTTTAAATGAAGAATTAATTGATACATCATTTGAATCTGCAGAAGATATTGCCGCATTAAAACACACGCCGGCTAGTGCTTTTGGATCATGTCGTTATAAATTAAAAAAAATGGAACAAGATGATAAAGAATATCGTCGCTTAATTGAAGTATTTAAAGCGCATGATATCGGATACTTTTTTTATAATGGCGGTGGCGATTCACAAGACACTGCGCACAAAGTCGCTGAATTAAGCATTAAAATGAATTATCCAATGATTTGCATTGGCATTCCAAAAACAATTGATAATGATTTACCGATTACGGATAGCTGTCCTGGATTTGGTTCTGTTGCAAAATATGTTGCGATTTCAACTGCAGAGGCAGGATTAGATGTAAAAAGTATGGCAGCATCTTCTACAAAAGTTTTTATTTTAGAAGTAATGGGACGACATGCAGGATGGATTGCAGCGGCAAGTGGATTAATTAAAAATCAAGCTTCAGATCCACCACATATTATTTTATTTCCTGAAATTCCATTCGAAGAAGAAAAATTTTTAGTTGAAGTTGAAGTGGCGGTTGATCAATTTGGATATTGCGTTATTGTTGCATCGGAAGGAATTCGAAAAGCAAATGGAGAATTTATTCAAGAATCTGGAATAACAGATTCATTTGGTCATGCACAATTAGGTGGTGTTGCGCCGACGCTTGCTGAATGCATTAAAAAGAATTTGGGATATAAATATCATTGGGCAGTTGCGGATTATTTGCAACGCGCAGCTGCACATATCGCTTCAAAAACAGATGTCGATCAAGCATATGATTTAGGAAAAGCAGCAATAGAACATGCATTAAAAGGCGAAAATAATATTATGCTAACTGTCGTACGCGAATCATCAAAACCATATCATTGGAAAATTGGTACAGCAAAATTAGCAGACGTTGCAAATGTAGAAGCAAAAATGCCGCTCGATTTTATTTCTAAAAATGGTTTCGGTATTACTGAAAAATGTCGCGAACATATGTTACCCTTAATTCAAGGTGAGTCATATCCGCCATATAAAAATGGATTGCCGGAGTATGTTGTGTTGAAGAATGTGCTGACTACAAAAAAACTAGCGTAGCGTTTCAGAAGCCCGCGTGCAATGAGCGCAGCGAATGGAACAAGGGCGTTTTGCAGTAACCCAACTACAGCGACAAATTTTTAATTTAAATTTTATTATACTGAGGAATTTATCATGCTAAAAAAACTTTTCGCCATTATTACTGCGTTAATTTTCTGCATCTCAACTTACGCCGCAAACAATTTACAAAAACCCATTTTCAATTCACCCAAAAATCCCATCATCCTCCAACACAATCAAAAAACATTTACCATCACATTACCCGCAAATCCCAGCACTGGTTTTTCCTGGACACTCGCAAAATACGATCAACGCATCATGAATCCCGTCGCACATAAATATTTTGCACCCAATAATAAAAAATTAATGGGCGCACCAGGTTATGTCGTCTGGACTTTTCGCGTAAAGAAAATGGATAATTTAGCTGTAAATCAAATGTTTCATGTGACAATGCAATATGCACGTCCACGGACGAAATATGAAAGAACAGATTCTAATTTTATTATTATTGTGAAAGCGAAATAATATTTTCGTTTTTATTTTCGCATAATCTGTACAGATAAATTTTTGCTTGACACATTTCATCATGACCGCTTACGATGCATTTGTCAGCGCGTCTAGAATTTAAAATTAATATGCAGGAAAAGAATTATGCCAACACGCAGAACAATAGAAAGTGCGAATCGAAGATTTGCTCAAGGCAAAGGTATGACGGGTGCAGAGTTTCAGCCACTTCATGCGAAAAAAAATGGCACTTATGGCGGCAAAAAATATAACCTCACCTCAGAGGAAATCACTGGCGAGAAACCGCTTTGCATTAGCGCACTTACTTACAATTGTCTGCAGTTGCAATTTACTTACCAAGAGCAACGTAATAATCTCACAGAAGCTGTGCAAAATTTCCTGTTATTTAATTTGGCTCGCATGATCACATATAATCCTGCAGCTGCAATTGATAGAAAAACTGGGGACACATCACTTGCCTTGACTGTTAGTCTTGAGGCACAAGCAAGCACAATGCGTCAATGCATGAATGAACCCACGCTCCTCAATTTGGTAAATAATTTGGTTGGATTAATTTTCTCCGGTCAAGATCAAGAGGAAGTAATTAAAGTGGGTTGTTCATACATAAGCCCTACATACGTTCATAACATGCGTTTAACATTAAACACAGATCCGATCAGTATTGAGGCATGTAATGCGCTCACTGCCAGCATACAATCAGAATTTATAAAATGTACGCGCCAATTTTCGAATGCGGTAGCAAATCTTTTGGGATTAATTGCGCTTACCGCGCTAATTGTTATCCCAATTTATTATGCTTATGAAAAACTAAGGAAGCATTATCCGAATATGCCTGATATGTTTGGTGTATGTGGCAAAGCGGTTGAAGATTGTTGTAGGTTATTTACACGCAGACCGGCACACAGGGGTGCACAAAATATTAATTCATCTTCACCATACCCATAATTAGTTCAGCGCTGTTCGCCTACAGAAATATGCGCAGCGCTATTTTTTTGTGTTAAAATATTTCACACTATAAATCACACAGTTATTTTATATGGAATTTAAAGACTATTATCAAACCCTCGGCGTTTCAAAAACTGCAACGCCTGAAGAAATAAAAAAACAATATCGTCGTCTCGCGCGCAAATATCATCCGGATGTGAGTAAAGAAAAAAACGCGGAAGAAAAATTTAAAGAAATGAAGGAGGCGTATGACGTGCTCGGTGATGCAGAAAAACGCAAAGCATACGATCAAATGGGATCAAATTATCAAGGCGGTGATTCATTTACTCCGCCGCCGGATTGGCAATATCAACAAGCACATCAAGCGCGCGGACAACAACATCATGGACAAGCAGATTTCAGCGATTTTTTTGAATCGTTATTCGGACAACACGCACGCGGCGCACGTCATCAACAAAATTTTCAGCAAGACGGTGAAGATCAACATAGCAAAATAAATATTACACTTGAAGAAGCATTTCGTGGTGGCGCAAGACGCGTTACATTATCATCCGGAAAAAATAAACGTGAATTAAATATTAAAATCCCCGCGGGAATTGCGGATGGACAAAGTATTCGTTTAAATGGACAAGGATCACCTGGTTTTAATGGCGGAAAAAATGGTGATTTATATTTAGAAATTCATATTGAAAAACATGCACAATTTTCTGTTGATAAAAAAGATATTTATTTAAATTTACATGTGATGCCGTGGGATGCAGCGCTCGGCGGAAAAATTGAAGTGCCAACGCTCGGTGGAAATATTGCATTTACTTTACCTGCAAATTCACAAACAGGACAAAAAATTCGATTAAAAGGTCGTGGTTTGCCGGGAAATCCTGCAGGCGATCAATATGTCACGCTGGCAATTTATAATCCGGAAATAAAAACGGAAGAACAGAAAAAACTATTTGAAGAGATGAAAAGTAGGATGTCGTCATGAAAAATATTTCTGTCACGATCATTGATAACGATCATTTATTATCACTCGAAGAAATTTGTCGCGCGATTCATGCAGACGATGATTTAATTATTCAGTTAATTGAATATCATGTTATTCAACCAAAAGGTTCATCGAAAAAAAATTGGCAATTTGATGATCTCGCATTAAAACGCGCACGACTTGCGCGGAATTTTTATTATGATTTAGAAGTTAATTTGGCGGGTGTTGCATTGTTAATTGATATGCTCGAGAAAATTGAAGAATTAGAAACGCATATTTCTCATCTGAAATGAAAGCACAAAAAAACATTTTATAAATATTCCACTTTTAGAATTTCATACATCACTTCACCTTTTGGCGATTGCACGGTGACTTCATCATCAATCATTTTTCCAACAATCGCGCGTGCGACGGGTGATGTGACCGAAATTTTATGTGATTTAATATCCGCTTCATCTTCGCCAACAATTTGATAAATCACTTTTTCTTCAGTATCAGAATTTAATAATGTAACAGTTGATCCGAAAATAACTTTGCCTTCATTTTTTATTTTTGAAATATCGATCACTTGACATTTTGATAATTTCGCTTCGATATCGCGAATGCGCCCCTCGATAAAACTTTGTTTTTCTTTTGCTGCATGATATTCAGCATTTTCTTTTAAATCGCCGTGTGCACGCGCTTCGGAAATTGCAGCAATAATGGCATGACGTTCAACTTTTTTTAAATGATCTAATTCGGATTGTAATTTTTCATGACCGTGAATTGTCATCGGTGTTAATTGCATAATGTTAAACCTCATCCTGTAAACAAATTAATTCGCCAATATCCGGCGTTTCAATCGCCATACAAACAGCTTCGGCGCCGGCGAGCGTCGTAGTGTAACAAATGTTTCGCTCAACTGCACTGCGACGAATTGTGTACGAATCAGCGATTGCTTTTTCGCCTTCGGTTGTGTTGATTACTAATTGAATTTCGTTGTTGCGCATGCTGTCAACAATATGTGGACGTCCTTCTTCGACTTTATTGATGACGTCGCATTTTATGCCTGCTTTTTGTAATGTTGTAGCAGTACCTGATGTTGATACAATATTAAAACCTAATTGAATTAGTTTTTTTGCAATTGAAATGACGCGTGATTTATCTGCATCGCGTACACTAATAAAGGCGCGACCGGATTGTGGCAATTTACTTTTTGCGCTCATTTCTGCTTTTAAAAATGCTTGACCGAGTGTTTTTGCGATGCCCATGACTTCGCCGGTGGAGCGCATTTCGGGACCTAAAATTGGATCGACGTTGGGAAATTTGGCGAATGGAAAAACGGGTTTTTTAACGGATATTCGCTTGGCTTTGTGTGTAGCTCCTTGTGGAATAATGTGTTGTTGCGATAATAAAATTCCCGCCATACATTTTGTTGCAATATTTGCTAATGATAACCCCGTTGCTTTTGCTAAAAATGGAATGGTGCGTGAAGCACGAGGATTTACTTCCAATACATAAATTTTATCATTTTGAATCGCAAACTGCGCATTCATCAATCCAATTACTTTTAATTCTTTTGCTAATTTTGTCATTTGATCGCGCAATTCATTTTGTATTTTTTCACTTAAACTATGCGCTGGAAAAACGCAGGATGAATCGCCGGAATGCACACCCGCTTGTTCAATATGTTCCATAATTCCAGCGATAAAAACATTTTCGCCGTCGCAAATTGCATCAATATCGACTTCAATTGCATCATCTAAAAAATGATCGAGTAATAATGGATTTTCTGGCGAAACATGTTGCGCGCGACTCATATAATCTGATAATTCATGTTCATGAAAAACGATTTTCATATCACGACCACCTAAAACATAAGATGGTCGCACAATTAATGGATATGAAAATACTTTTGCAAAACATAATCCTTCTTCCTTTGACCGCACAGTTACATTTGCAGGCTGTTGTAAATTTAATTTTTGTAAAATTTGCCGGAAACGTTCGCGATCTTCCGCGAGATCAATTGAATCAGGTGATGTGCCAATCATCGGAACGCCTGCTTTTTCTAGTGCTTTTGCTAATTTTAAAGGTGTTTGTCCGCCATATTGCACGATGACACCTTTCGGTTTTTCAATCCGCACAATTTCCAAAATATCTTCTAATGTAACGGGTTCGAAATATAATCGATCTGAAATTGAAAAATCGGTTGAGACTGTTTCGGGATTACAATTTACCATGATTGTTTCGTAGCCTAATTCACGCATTGCAAGCGCTGCGTGAACGCAACAATAATCAAATTCAATTCCTTGACCAATTCGATTGGGTCCGCCGCCGAGCACCATCATTTTTTCCTTTTGTGTGGGGCGACATTCATTTTCTTCTGCGTATGTAGAATAAAAATAAGCTGTTTGTGTTGAAAATTCTGCGGCGCAAGTATCAATTCTTTTATAAACAGGATGGATATTTAATTCGTGGCGTTTGGCTCGAATTTTTTCTTCTGAGGTATTAAATAAAATTGAAATTCTATAATCTGAAAATCCACGCTGTTTTAAAAAATATAATAATTGTTTCGATATCGGCGTGGTCGCTGGCGCTTCCACTTCCACTCGCTCTATGAGAAACATATTCTCAATGCGAATTAATTCTTCGATCTGCGCGAGAAACCACGGATCTATTTTTGTATGCTTATAAATTTCTTCTCGAGAAAAATTGAATCGAAATGCATCGGCGATGTAAAATAAACGTTCGTGACTTGCCATTCGCAATTCTGATTTGATGCGTTCGCGTGCTTGTTCTAAATCATATTCGTATGTTTCAGAATTTTTATCTAAAATAATTTTTTGATCTAATCCATGCACGCCGATTTCTAAACCACGCAATGCTTTTTGTAATGATTCTTGAAAATTACTTCCAATCGCCATCACTTCACCAACGGATTTCATTTGTGTTGTTAATCGAGAATCTGCTTGCGGAAATTTTTCAAATGCAAAGCGCGGAATTTTTGTGACAACATAATCAATTGACGGTTCAAATGATGCCGGCATTTTTCCGCCGGTAATTTCATTACTTAATTCATCAAGTGTAAATCCAACCGCTAATTTTGCAGCGATGCGCGCAATTGGAAATCCAGTTGCTTTTGATGCTAATGCAGATGATCGCGAAACACGCGGATTCATTTCTACAATCATCATTTCACCATCGACAGGATTAATTGCAAATTGCACATTTGATCCGCCCGTTTCAACACCAATTTCGCGCAGAATTGCAATCGCAGCAGAACGCATGCGTTGATATTCTTTATCCGTTAATGTTTGTGCCGGCGCAACAGTAATTGAATCGCCCGTGTGAATTCCCATTGGATCAATATTTTCAATTGAACAAACAATAATGCAATTATCATTTTTATCGCGCACAACTTCTAATTCAAATTCTTTCCAGCCAATAATGGATTCATCAATTAATAATTCGCGCGTTGGTGATAAATCTAAACCGCGTTGACAAATTTCAAAAAATTCATCGCGATTGTATGCAATACCACCACCACTTCCGCCCATGGTAAAAGATGGGCGAATTACTGCGGGAAAACCAATGTTTTCTAAAATACGTAATGCGTCATCGATAGAATGTGCGATGCCAGATTTTGGCGTTTTTAATCCGATGCGTTGCATTGCACGACGAAATTGTTCGCGATCTTCTGCCATGTCAATTGCTTTTTGTGACGCGCCAATTAATTCAACATTATTTTCTTCAAGAATTTTTTCACGCACTAAATCAAGCGCGCAATTTAATGCAGTTTGTCCGCCCATGGTTGGTAATAATGCATCGGGTTTTTCTTTTTTAATTATTTTTGCGACAACTTCCCATTGAATCGGTTCAATGTAAGTTGCATCTGCTAAATTAGGATCCGTCATAATTGTTGCGGGATTTGAATTGACTAAAATCACGCGATATCCTAATTCGCGGAGTGCTTGACATGCTTGTGTTCCGGAATAATCAAATTCGCAGGCTTGGCCGATGACGATGGGGCCGGCACCCAAGATAAGAATACTTTTTATGTCCGTGCGTAATGGCATATTTTGTCAGATTTTTTATTTTTCGTTATCAGTTATCCGTTATCTGTTATCCGTAATTCATGCCTCTGACACGGATTACGGATTACAGATTACGGACTACACCCTTAAAAACTCATCAAATAAATTCACAATATCATTTGGTCCCGGCGCTGCTTCCGGATGTCCTTGAAATGCAATCACGGGTAATGTTTTATGTTTAAATCCTTGCAACGTTTTATCAAATAAAGAAATGTGTGTAATAATTAATTCTTCTGGTAATGTTTTTTCATCAACACAAAATCCATGATTTTGACTGGTAATAAATACTTTTTTTGTTTTTAATTCCTGGACGGGATGATTTGCACCGTGGTGTCCAAATTTCATTTTTTTTGTTTTTGCACCGAAGGCTAAGGCTAGAATTTGAAATCCTAAACAAATTCCGAAGAGTGGAATTTTTTTTGCGATTAATTTTTTGGTTGTTTCAATTGCATAATCGCATGCGGCAGGATCGCCAGGACCATTTGATAAAACAACACCGTCTGGATTTAATTTTAAAATTTCTTCGGCTGATGTTTTTGCAGGGACGACAGTAACTTTGCAATTTCTTTCGGATAATAAACGCAGGATGTTTGTTTTTACACCAAAATCCAAAACCACAACATGTCGTGGCGTGGTCGCTGGCGCTTCCACTTCCATCTGTTCTATTGCAACACGATCCGGCGTCAAATGTGTCCATTCATATTTATTTTTCGTGGAAACTTCTATCGCCAAATCTTTTCCATTTAATCCAGAAAATGCTTTTGCTTTTTTAATTGCAACATCAGGATTTATTTTTCCAGTAATAATACAACCACCCTGCGCGCCTTTTTCTCGTAAAATATGTGTTAAACGTCGCGTATCCATATTTGCAATTGCAATTATATTTTGTTTTTTTAAAAAATCAGGTAATGATTCTGTCGCGCGCCAATTACTGACGATGGGAGATAATTCGCGAATAATTAATCCCGCTGCGAAAATTTTTTTCGATTCGTTATCTTCAGAATTAATTCCAGTATTGCCAATATGCGGATAAGTGAAGGTGATAATTTGTTGCGAGTAAGATGGATCAGTGAGAATTTCTTGATAACCAGTCATCGCGGTATTAAAAACAACTTCACCGACTGTTTCACCTGAAGCGCCAATCGAAATTCCTTGAAATAGTGATCCATCCGCTAAAGCAAGTGTTGCGGGTTCTGCGGATGACAGAAAATTTTCAATACTCATGAAAAATAACCGCGTAATGATTTGTGGAAGGATACGTGATTTAAGCTTATTTGTAAATTATATGTTAAGATGCCCGCCATGCAAAAACACACTAAAACATTACTCGCTTTAACCATCGCGATTTTGACATGGTCATCTTCATTCGTCTTTATCCGCTTGTGTTTACACAGTTATTCACCTGGAAATCTCGCGTTATTTCGCTATTTAATTGTTTCAGTCACCATGTTATTTTTTTATTTAAAATTACCGAAACGTACAAAACCAACATTAAAACAATTTATACAATTATTTTTCTTGGGGTTTTTTGGCATTGGACTTTACATGATTGCCTTAAATTATGGAGAAATTACTGTCACCGCCAGCATTTCAAGTTTTATTATCGGCATGAATCCTGTTGTTGCAATGTTATTTGCAATGCTTTTTTTTAACGAGAAAATAAGTGTAAAGCGATGGCTGGGTGTTGGCATTAGTGTAATTGGATTAATTATTATTGCAGCGGCAACATTTCATAAAGCTACATTAAATATCGGCATTGTTTATCTTTTATTTGCGGTTGTGTGTGCAGGTGTTTACAACGTTGGACAAAAACCTTTGTTATCAACTTTTCATCCAATTGAAGTTGCTGCAATTTCTGCATGGACTGGCACATTAGTTATGTTAATTTTCACACCGTCATTAATTCATCAAATTCCACATGCGTCATGGCAAGCAACAACTTCTGTTGCTTATTTAGGCGTAATTCCTGGCGCAATTGGATATGCAGCATGGAGTTATGCGATGCAAAGTGAAATTCCTGCTTCAAAAGTCGTGTTATCACTTTATATTTTGCCTTTGTTTACAACATTAATTGGTTGGTTGATGTTGGGTGAAATGCCGGCGACAATGGAATTAGTGGGTGGTTGTGTTGCATTGTTAGGTGCATTGGCAGCGACACGATTTTGATTCATAATAAACATCTATCAGGGACGAATTATTATGAGCAAAACATTAAGCGATCAAGTTGTCGATATTCTTGCACAAGCTGGTATAAAACGAGCTTACGGCATACCCGGCGATGCAACCAATTTAATTCTCGCTTCAATTTTTCAACGCAATGATTTTGATTTTATTCTCACACGTCATGAAGAAGGTGCGGGATTTATGGCATCTGCGCATGCAAAATTAACCGGCGAAATGGGTGTTGTGCTTGCATGTCAAGGTCCTGGCACAGCGCACATGTTAGAAGCAATGTATGATGCAAAATTAGATAAAGCGCCCATGTTAGTTATTACGGGACAAGTTGAATCGGATGTCATCGGCACGCACACCGTTCAAGAAATAAATCAAATTTTATTATTTGCAGATGTTGCTGCATTTAATCGCGAAGTGCGATCTGCAAATAATTTAATTAGTATTTTGCAGCTTGCAATTCAAACAGTGAAAGCAAAAAAAATTGTAGCACATATTTCTATTGCAGCAGATGTATTACGCGAACCCGCTATAAAAAATGTTCTGCCTCAGTCATCAGTTTATGATATGCCATATCATGTTGTTCCAGATTTAAAATTAATTATCAAATCCGCTGATATTTTAAATCAATATAAAAATGTAACAATTTTATATGGCGCAGGAACTTTGCGTGCGAAAAAAGAATTAATGGCAGTTGCAGATTTATTAGCAGCACCGATTGTGCACACCGTTCGCTCAAAAGATATTATCGATAATAATAATCCACATTATGCTGGCGGTATTGGATATAAAGGATCAAAAAATGGCTGTCATTTTGTAAAAGATTGCGATGCATTATTAATTGTCGGATGTAGTTTTGCGTGGAAAGAATTTTATCCTGATAATGTTCCCATTATTCAAATTGATTTAGATCCAGAGCGTATTGGTGTTCGATGTCATGTTGAAGTAGGTTTGATTGGCGATGCAAAATTAACACTCGCAGAATTAGCGCGTCATTTAAAACAAAAAGAAAATAAAGATTTTTTAGAAGAAGCGAAAACCGCGCATGCAAAAGCAATTGAAAAATTACACGACACTGAAAAAATGAAAAATGCAAAACGCATTGGATCACCTATTTTAACTGATATTATTAGTCGGAATTTAAAAAGCGATGCGATTGTTACTGTCGACGCAGGTGGTGTGAGTATTTGGGCAAATAATTGGTTGCAATTAAATGGCAAGCAAAGATTAATTGGTTCAGCAGAATTATCGACGATGGGTTTTGGAATGCCAGCTGCAATTGGTTGTCAACTTGCCATGCCAGATCGTCAAGTTGTTGCATTGTGTGGTGATGGTGGTTTTCACATGACGATGCCAGATTTTGCAACCGCGGTAAAATATAATTTGCCAATTACTGTTATTGTTTATAATAGTTTTTCATATCATTTAATTGAATTAGAACAATTGAAAGAAGGTGTAGCACAATGTTACACAAAATTATCGAATCCTGATTATGCGAAAATTGCAGAAGCGCATGGCGTGCCTGGTTTTACCGCAAAAACTATAGATGAAGTTGAACCTGCAATTCGCGCTGCATTTGCATCAGGCAAACCTTGCATTGTGGATGTGCATGTTGATCCGGATGAATTAATTAAACCCAATAAAATTACATTATCATTAGCATCTCATTTTGCGATGAGTATGTTGAAAACAAAAATTGCGGAATGGAGTGGAAAAGAATAGTTACCCATGAAAAAATTTCTTAACTGCAAACCAGCCCGATGATTTTGAGCTATATAATTTCAAGTCATTTCGTCTCTGACAGTATTTCATAACAGAATTAAGCTTAACTTGATGATTTAACAATTTGATTTTATTTACTTTCCTTAACAAAACATTATTTTCTATTTATCATTCCTCTTGTAACTTTTATTTGGTATTATTTTGAACAATTTCTAATCTTGGAGTGATAAAGATCATGGGTAAAAGTAAAAGACGACCACATGTTGTTGAAGCCGCGACTCCACAGCCAAAACCATCGCCTGCGCAAGCCATACCTAGATCATTTACAGTAACACACTCAATTGAGGAGATAAAATGCCCAATCTCTTTGGCTGTTTTTTTTAATCCAGTGCAGTTATTGCCATGCAATCACTTAGTGGAAGCTGATGAGCTAAAGAAGTCTTCGCAAGAAAATTTGAAATGCCCTTGTTGCCGAAACGAGGTAACCGGATGGAATAATGATTCCGCCTATCATACCATTTCAAACGTCATTGAATCAGCCATCAAAAGTAAAGAAATCTGCCACAACGACGTCTATTTCAATTTGGAAAGTTTTAAAGAAACCATTTTAATACCTAAATGGGCAAGCACTGCAATTGGCCAGCGTTATATTACACTATTATCAAACGCATCTGACCACCTCAATGAAGCTGTGAGAGAAATAATTGGTAAACGTGATTCAAGAAAACAATCTAAAGAAGCAGTATCCAATTTTCTTAGCCTGCTAAAAGAAAAAGAACAGATGCGTCATTTGATTTCACGCGACTCAGAAGAAATTATTAATACATATTTTCAAAAATATTTTGAAGTTACAATCCGAAAAGAATTCATACCAAACGAAGAAGACGCTCGAAAAGCGCTACTAGAAACACGTGAAGCAGAATTCTTAGGATTGAAAAAAAATTTTAAGACAGAAAAAAAAGCGCTGCCAAAAAGACAGGGGTCACATACAACAGTAGTCGTCGCGGCGGCAGCAAACGACAAAGAATCACGAGCACCTCGTCCGGGAACCATTAATGCAGATGAAGAAACTACATTGCTAAGTAATCCCAGCACCCAACCCACAACCAGCTTTTTTTCTGCATTGTCAGCATTAAGACGTTTGGATTACAATCCTATAGTTTCATACGTAAAAGAAAATAAAGTGAAGGTTGCGATTGGTGTGGCAGCAACGGTCGCTGTCATTACCGGCGTAACATATTATGTTATGCGAGAACATGACGAGGTTCCAACCTTAGCGCCAACACTTATCCCTACACCTTGGCCAACACAAATACCAACTTATATGCCAAGTCAAATACCTACATTTGAGCCGACTAATATTCCAACACAAGTGCCGACTCAAGTGCCTACATTTGAACCGACACACATTCCCACACAAGTGCCGACTCAAGTTCCCACATCAGTGCCAACTGCAATTCCAACACCAGTACCTACTCAAATACCTACATTAAAACCGACACACATTCCCACACAAGTGCCGACTCAAGTTCCCACATCAGTGCCAACTGCAATTCCAACACCAGTACCAACGAATGTACCCACGCCTGTACCAACATTGAATCCTACATTTGAACCAGACGGTGAACGTGGTTATCTTGGGTTTTGGGCGAACATGCCTAATGCTGCGTGGAACGCCACAAGTTTTACAAATCAAGTTTTATTCTTCGGTAAAGAATTAGCTTGCTCCGACTTATTGAGTGACAATGCAAAAGCAATTGCAAATGCAACACTCGCCTTAGCAATGCTGAGCTGGCCGATGGTGCAACCACTGAATACGACACTCAATCCTTGTAATTTTCCGTGCCCAGATCCAGCGGATAATGTGTGCGCAGAAGGACTCATAAATGGCACTGAAACAATATGCCAACCAACTATTGACATCATTTATTCGTTAGAATTTACGCAATACTACAAAGAATGGATTAGCACACAATATGAGAACATCATTTCCTGGTGTGAGATATTTCAAAACAAACAAACATCTCCTTGTAATGAAAATCCAAATAATATAACCAGAATAGGAAGTTTCTTTAAAAATATAACTGCGGGATTTTTTGGCGGTATAAATGCTTCAACTACTGTAAGTTGCTTTCCAGAAACAAGGAGTAATGATGGATTGGGTGAATCGATCGAAGCAGATATTATGAATTTCCCTCATCGTTAAAAAACTTATTTTGTAAAAAACTTTTTCACTGCATCAAACCAACCCGATGATTTCGGGCTGTGATTTTTGTTGTCGGTTTTTAATAATAAATCCCATTCGCGTAATTTATTTTTTTGTTCTTCACTTAAATTAACGGGCGTTTCAACAACAACGCGACACAATAAATCTCCAGTTTGTCCGCTGCGCAGTGCTTTTACACCTTTACCACGCAAACGAAATTGATTTCCACTTTGTGTTTCAGCAGGAATTTTTAAATTGACATTTCCAGATAATGTTGGCACTTCAACTTCGCCGCCTAATGATGCGGCAGCAAATGTTATAGGAATTTCACAGTGCAAATCATTTCCGTCACGCTGAAAAATAGGATGATCTTTTACGTGTATTTGAACATATAAATCACCGGCAGGTGCACCATGCGCGCCCGCTTCACCTTCGCCAGATAAACGAATGCGATCGCCTGAGTCAACACCAGCAGGAATTTTTACAGATAATTTTTTATTTTCGCGAACACGACCTTGTCCGCGACATGTCATGCAAGGATCTTTTATAACTTGTCCTGAACCTGCACATGCACCGCAAGGTTGCGCAATAGATAAAAATCCATGTTGCATTGTGACTTGGCCTGTGCCACGACATTTTGTACAAGTTGTTCTGCTCGTGCCTTTTTTTGCGCCTTGTCCGTCACATATTTTACATGCAACAACTGCGGGAATATTTATTTCTTTTGTAACGCCATGCACTGCTTCTTCTAATGTAATTGCAAATTCATATGCAAGATCTGCGCCGCGTTGCGCTTGTTGTCGACCACCACGTGCGCCGCCGCGTCCACCGAAAATATCGCCAAAAATATCACCGAAAATATCACCGACATTATCAAAACCAAATCCACTTGCGCCAGCACCTGCGCCAGGATTTACACCCGCATGGCCAAATTGATCGTACGATGCGCGTTTGCGAGAATCGGATAATATTTCGTAAGCAGTTTTTGCTTCTTTAAATTTATTTTCCGATTCTTTATCCGAATTGCGATCAGGATGATATTTCATCGCTAAGCGACGATAAGATTTTTTAATGTCTTCTTCGGTTGCAGTTTTTGAAACACCGAGAATTTCGTAGTAATCGCGTTGGGACATTATTTATCTTTGTCCTTTACTTCTTCGAATTCTGCGTCAACTACGCCGTCATCTTTTTTGTCCGGATTGGCGTGGTCGCTGGCGCTTCCACTTCCACTCGCATTGTCTGCAGCACTTCCAGCGCCTGCACCACTTTGCGCATATGCTTTTTCTGCTATTTTTCCAGACAATTCTGTTAATTCTTTTGTTTTTGCTTCAATCGCGTCTTTATTGTCGCCTTTAATTAATGTTTTTAATTCATTTAAAATCGGCTCAATTTTCGCACGTTCTTCGCTTGTCACTTTATCGCCTAAATCTTTCATTGATTTTTCAGTTGCGTGAACTAATGAATCTGCTTGATTGCGCGCAGTCACTAATTCATGGAATTTTTTATCTTGTTCTTTATTTTCGTCAGCATCTTTCATCATGCGTTCAACTTCAGCGTCAGATAAACCACTCGATGCTTTAATTACAATTGCTTGTTGTTTGTTAGTTGCTTTATCTTTTGCAGTGACATGCAAAATACCATTTGCATCAATATCAAATGTTACTTCAATTTGCGGAATGCCACGCGGTGCTGGCGGAATATCAGATAAATCAAAACGACCTAATGATTTATTTGCAGATGCCATTTCACGCTCGCCCTGTAAAACATGTACTGTAACAGCAGTTTGATTATCATCTGCAGTTGAAAATGTTTGCGAAGTTTTTGTTGGAATCGTCGTATTTTTTTCAATTAATTTTGTCATCACGCCACCCATCGTTTCAATACCTAACGATAAAGGTGTAACGTCTAATAATAAAACGTCTTTCACTTCACCAGACAGTACCGCGCCTTGAATTGCAGCACCAACTGCAACTGCTTCATCTGGATTTACATCGTGACGTGCATCTTTTCCAAAATATTTTTTAACGGCTTCTTGCACTTTCGGCATGCGTGTTTGACCGCCGACTAAAATCACATCTGAAATATCTGATAATTGCAAACCAGAATCTTTCATCGCAATCTCGCAAGGTTTAATGGTGCGCGCAACTAAATCATCAACCAATGATTCTAATTTCGCGCGTGTTAATTTAATGTTTAAATGTTTTGGACCTGATGCATCTGCTGTAATATAAGGCAAATTCACATCGGTTTGTTGCAGCGTTGATAATTCTATTTTTGCTTTTTCAGCCGCTTCTTTTAAACGTTGCAATGCAAGCGGATCTTTATGCAAATCCATTCCAGATTCTTTTTTAAATTCTTCCGCTAAATATTCAATGACGCGCGCATCAAAATCTTCACCACCTAAAAATGTATCGCCGTTTGTTGCTAATACTTCGAATTGATGTTCGCCGTCGACATCGGCAATTTCAATAATTGAAATATCAAATGTACCACCGCCTAAATCGTACACAGCAATTTTGCGATCACCTTTTTGTTTATCTAAACCGAATGCAAGTGCTGCTGCTGTTGGTTCGTTGATAATGCGTTTTACTTCTAAACCAGCTATTTTTCCAGCGTCTTTTGTTGCTTGACGTTGTGAATCATTAAAATAAGCGGGGACAGTGATGACTGCTTCTGTTACTTCATGACCCAAATAATCTTCTGCTGTTTTTTTCATTTTCATTAAAACTTGTGCGGAAATTTCTGGCGGTGATTTTTTCTTATTTTCTGCTTCAACCCATGCGTCGCCATTATCTGCTGCGATAATTTTATATGGCACCATTTTAATATCTTTTTGTACCATTTCGTCTTTGAATTTACGGCCAATTAATCTTTTGATGCCGTAAAATGTTTCGCTTGGATTTGTAACAGCTTGACGTTTTGCAGATGCGCCAACTAAGATTTGTCCGTCTTTTGCATATGCCACGACTGATGGTGTTGTGCGCGCACCTTCTGCATTTTCGATTACGCGTGGTTTTCCACCTTCCATAACCGCAACGCAGGAATTCGTTGTACCTAAGTCAATACCGATAATTTTGCTTGTTTTTGCGCCTGTGCTCATTTTCTTTTCCTCGTTAAAATTCGTTATGTATTAAATGGGGGTTATATTTTCGTTTTCAAGCCCTTAACTTGCCACGATTACCATCGCCGCACGTATCACTCGCCCGTGCAAAGCATAGCCTTTTTGCAATACTTGTAAAATCGTATGTGGTTTCGCGTTCGGATCAGCGCGCATTGACATCGCTTCATGTTGCGTTGCATCAAACACATCACCAATTTTCGGATCAATCTGTGTTATTCCGTTTTTTTCCAATAATTTATTTAAAATATCTAATGTTAATTCCATTCCATGACGCATCGATTTCACTTCTTTATTATCAGAAACCGCGCCTGCCATGCCGCTCACCAAACCATCCACAACCGGAATAAGCTCAGAAACCAATCGTTCCACGCCAAATTTACGCGCTTTACTTAACTCTTGATCCATGCGACGTCGCGTATTATCCATTTCAGCATGTGCACGCGCAACTTGATCTTTATAAGAATCAACTTGTTTTTCCAATATGTTAATACGATCTTGTAATGTTTTAGCTGAAGTATTATCCGCATACAAATCATCATCGTCAGTTAACAAATGCGCATCATCCACCACCTCACCAGATTCCGCATGAATTTCTTTTTCTTCAAAATCACGCCATTTATCTTTCGATGATGATTCTTCTTTTTGACTCATGTCCACACTCCACTTATGATACTTACTCAAATATAGGGCTTATCTGCAAAACTTCAAGGATTATTAATGACTTTCTGGCTTAAAAAAATGGTTTCTGGTTTTTTGCTTCCTTTGCCGTTTGGTTTGTTATGGATTTTAGCTGGTATTATTTTATTAATCATCAGTCGCGCAAAACACATGCGAAACGCATGTTTTTTTATTGGCTTTTTTATTATTACTCTTTTTAGTTTAAATCCCATTTCGGTCACATTGCTAGATGAATTGCAATCGCAATATGCGCCACTAATGTATCCGCCAAAAAATATTACAGAAATTGTTGTATTAGGTGGCGGCGTTAGCGGTGGAAAAGATTATCCACCGAATTTAACGTTAAACTCAGCTTCTTTGTCTCGTTTAGTTGAAGGTATTCGCTTATTAAAAGAAGCAGAAAAAAATAATCCCGAAGCACAATTAATTTTATCGGGCGGACGCGTATTTCGATCGCCAGCGGTTGCAGGAAAAATGCGAAATACAGCGGTAATGCTTGGCGTTAATCGCAATAATATTGTTTTAGAAGATGGTTCACAAGACACACATCAAGAAGCATTATTTATTCGAAAATTAATCGGCGAAAATCAATTTATTTTAGTAACATCGGCGTATCACATGCCACGCGCAATGGCATTATTTGAAGCTCTCAACATGCATCCAATTGCAGCACCAACGCAATATTTAGGATATCGTTATGATTTCGCTACGTGGTGCATTCCGAATGCAAATAGTTTAATTGTGAGTGATATTGCGTTACATGAATATTTAGGAATTATTTGGGCAAAAATACACGGATATATTGGAAAATAAATTAGTGGTAAGCTAACTGCATGAAACCATTTAATCACATCGCCCTCATCACCCGCGTCGGCACAAACAGCGCCGACACACTCGACGCAATTAAAAATTATTTATTAAAAAAGAAATGCGAAATTTATATCGAAGAAAATACAGCAAAAATAATGGGAAAAAATAATCTTCCCACATTTTCTGAAAATAAAATTCCTGCCGAAATAGAATTAATGATTGTTGTTGGTGGTGATGGCAATTTATTAAATGCTGCACATTGTGCCACACCAAATGAAATTCCTGTATTGGGGATTAATCGCGGACGTTTAGGTTTTTTAACTGACATTCATCCAAATGAATTATCCAAAATTGGTGATGTTATTTCAGGAAATTATACTAGCGAAAAAAGATTTTTATTAACTGCATCACATCAAAAAAAACAATTAGGTGTAGCATTAAATGACGTTGTGTTATTACCCGGCGACACTGCACAATTAATTGAGTTTGATATTTTTATTCAAGATCAATTCGTTTGCCATCAACGCGCAGATGGTTTAATTATTGCAACACCAACCGGTTCAACTGCTTACGCATTATCTGGCGGCGGCCCCATTTTACATCCACATTTAAATGCAATTGTATTGGTACCAATGTTTCCACACACGTTAAGCAGTCGCCCTATTGTTGTTGATGGCGATGCAAAAATTGAATTATTAATTTGCAAAGAAAATGAAGTATCACCTTGCATTAGTTGCGACGGTCAAGATCGAATCACAATGAAACCTGGAAGTCGCATTCAAATTACAAAAAATAAAAAATCATTACAGCTTATTCATCCTGATAATTATGCTTATTTTGAAACGTTGCGAGATAAATTAGGCTGGCAAGTGTAGTATGTTAAATCACATCCACATCAAAAACTTCATCATCGTCAAATCACTTTCATTAGATTTTCAAAATGGTCTACATGTTTTAACCGGCGAAACCGGTGCTGGAAAATCAATTTGGATTGACGCAATTGAAATTGGTTTAGGCGGTCGCGCAGATTCAAACATGATTTATCCCGGTGAAAAAACTTGCGATATCACACTATGTTTTGATTTAAATAATTTAACTGATGCAAAAAAATGGCTAGCAGCAAATGATTTACCAAACGATAACGAATGTATAATTCGCCGCATCATCGATCAAGACAAACCTTCACGCACAACAATTAATGGCATTCCCATTCCGCAACAATTGGTGCGCACTTTTTCAGAGTATGTTTTATCTATTCACGGACAACATCAACATCAACGTTTATTAAAATCAGATGATCAACGCGAATTACTCGATCGCTACGCAAATAATAGTGATTTATTACTGAAAATACAGACATATTATGACGAATGGAAATCAATTGATCGCGAAGTGCAAATATTAAAAAAACAAATACAAAACAAAACATCCGATTTAAATTTATGGCAATATCAATTAGAAGAATTAGAAAATTGTGCAATTCAAGAAAATGAATATGAAAAATTATTTACACAATTTCAACAATTGCATCACGCAAAACAATTTTCGACAACGTTACACGAAGCGCTTTTATTATTAGAAAATGAAAATAGTCCTGCAGCAAATAATTTAACACATCAATCATTACAGCATTTAAATACTATTCGCACAGACGATTCTAAAATTGAAAATATTAGATCATTATTACAAACTGCAACAATTCATTTAGATGAAGCGCGTGATGCGCTGCAACAATATTGCAACACAATTGATTTTAGTGGCGAGCAATTAGAAAAAATAGAAAAACGTTTGAGCTTATTGCAAGACATCGCACGCAAACATCATATCGACCCAACACAATTAACCGACATTGAAAATTCCTTACGACAAAAAATTTTACTTTTAGAGAAATCAGATGAAACAATCACTGATTTAGAAATGCAACAAAATAAGATCTTAAAAAATTATCAAGAAAATGCAAAACAATTAACTTTAAAAAGACAAAAAGCGGCGAAAAAATTATGTGTTGCGATTACTGATCAAATGCAACAATTAGGAATGAATGGCGGAAAATTCGACATTCAATTACAAACAAATGAATCACCCATCAGCAATATCGGTAGCGAAAAAATTCATTTTTTAATTGCGACTAATCCCGGACAAACTCCACATGATTTATCACAAATTGTTTCTGGCGGTGAATTATCGCGTTTAAGTTTAATCATACAAGTATTAACGGCGGAACAAAAAAATACACCGACATTAATTTTTGATGAAGTAGATTCTGGCGTCGGTGGAAAAACAGCTGATTTAGTTGGAAAATTATTACGTCAATTAAGTAATAACGCACAAGTATTATGCGTAACACATTTGCCACAAGTTGCAGCAAATGGACATCATCATTTTTTTGCAGAAAAAATTACAGATGGAAAATCAACGACGACGGCAATACGATTATTGAATAATAAAGATCGCACAAAAGAATTAGCGCGAATGTTAAGCGGATCAAAAATTACAGAAAAAAGTTTACAACATGCAAATGAATTATTAGAAACCATAGGATAAATATGAGTCGACAATCGTGGCAAAAAGATGGTTTTGGATTAACGAACAGTAATAAATTATTTCGAGATGCGATACTCAATCAACAACCAGTACAAATTGCGCTTGCAAGATATGTTAATAGCCTTAATTTACAGGGTCAAATCAACAGTGGAAAAATAACAGAAGATCAAGCGCTCGCAATTTTTGATCAGGCTGGAAAAAATTTCATGGCAAACTTGAATGCAAAAATTAATAGTGCATTAACAACACTGAACAATCCTGCTCAATCAGAAAATGATTTATCCAATCCAATTAATATGCAAAATGCATTAAATAATCCCAATACGCAAGTATCACTACAAATGAATGAAGTTGCCAGCATGATTATCAGCGAAATCGATAATCAAATTCAAACACAACAAGCGGAAAATATTGAAGAGAAGTATGAAGCTAAAGCGGCGAGCGCAGATGCGAAAGCAAGTGCTAACGCAGACATAACTGCACAACCATCGATTGCAAATGAAGTAGAAAAAGGTGCTGCAATTATCGGCGCATTAAAAGCATTACATGATCTTGATCCAAAATCAGAAGCAACAGTCAAAGAAACTATAAAAATTTCAGAAGACGTTTTTCACAAAGTAACTGGAATTAAAGGTGGGAGCTTTGAAAATATTGCAAAAAATTTAGAAGGGAGTTTAGCTGGAAAATCACATACTGCGGTATTAAGACCTCACAACTTTATCGACAACACAAAAAAATAAATGGAAATTAACCATGTCAGGACTGCAATCACTTATTCAAGCGTTACGACAAATTAATTTATCACAACGCGAAGAAAAAATTATTCATCAAGTGAAGCCACTTGTTGAAAAATTTATTACAAAACCTGATGCATGGTTTGAAAATCGTTTTTATCAAATTGATGAAGAGCAAGGTTTTGGTTCTCATTTAATAGCAGAAAATGAAGATCATACACTCGCGGTCATTATTACATCATGGCCATCTTATCGCGAAACTCCACCACATGATCATGACACGTGGGCCGTCATTGGTTGTGTGAAAGGTGTAGAACATAATATTTTTTGGGATAGACACGATGATAAAAGTAAACCGGATTTTGCACACATTACACGCGGAAAAATAATTGAATGCAAACCAGGTGATATTGTTACGATGAAAACAGATGATATTCACAGTGTTGTAAATCCTATGAATGAAGGTGTTTCTGTATCATTACATGTTTACGGAAAGCATTTTAATCACACTAATCGCAAAAAATTTGATCCGGAAAAAAAGACAGTGCAACCATTTATTGTGAGACAAACAGTTAACAGTTAACAGTTAACAACATATTTTCAAGGACGAAAAAAGTGTATTACAAAAAAATTTTGTTTTTATTTATTTTATTTTTATGCAACACAATACTGTTTGCTTCCAATGCAAATTGGATGTCACAAATTCCAAACGATCGTATTTTAAATCAATTAATTATTCCTGGCACACACGATTCCGGAACGTATGATATTAAACCACAATCTAAATTTTCATTGAGTCCCGATGATCCATTGCCAATTTGGTTTGAAGAAATCAGCAATATTTTACCGAAATCAATTGTGCGTCCAATTGTTGCGGCTTGGTCAAAAACACAGCCCTACTCTATTTTACAGCAATTAAATAATGGTATTCGATATCTTGATTTTCGAGTTTGTTTATATCAATCTCATTTTTATTTGTGTCACGCATTAATTAGTGTGCGGTTAAAAACCGCATTAAAACAAATTCAAACTTTTATTCAACAAAATCCAAGTGAAATTATTTTTTTAGATATTAATCATATTTACAATGTAACAACACCTGCGCAAGAAACACAACTTGTCCAATTAATACAAAATTATTTAGGTAACGATGAAATTCCAAATACATATCACGTGACCGATACAATGAAAACTATTCGCGCATCAAATCGCAATGTGATTATTTTTATGAATTCACAACAATCTGTTGCAAATAATTTTTGGCCAGAAAGCAATATTAATTCACCATGGCCAGATGCAGGACATATTTATCATTTGGAAAATATTTTAAATGCTGAAATGCTATTTCGCGATAAAACTTATTTATCATCAAATAATTTTTTTGTATTGCAAACCATTGAGACTGAAAATACGAATGAAGTGATTGATGGAATTGTTAATCCAAAATTATTTCCGAATAATATAAAAAGACTAGAATTATTAGTGAATTCATCATTAGAAAATTGGATTAATAATTATATTGCGGAATATGGATCACAACCTATGAATATTGTAATTCAAGACTGGTTCACAAAAAATAGTCCAATTGTTCAGCTTGCAGTACAATATGATACGCAAAGTTTTTTAATAAAAAATAAATTGCCAACAGCAAGAATGAAAAATAAATTGGCGGAATTAAAAAAATGGTATACTCACGAAAAGTCCATCAGAACAGCATCTTCTCCATCGGGATAATATTTTTTTCGCACACCCACTTTTTTAAACCCACAAACCGCATACAAAGAAATCGCGGCATGATTTCCTGCGCGTACTTCTAATTGTAATTTTTTAATATTATTTTTCTCTGCTTCATTTATCACAAATTGTAATAATTTTTTTGCCAACCTTTGTCGCTGATATTTTTTATCAATCACTATTTGCAAAATTTCCCAATGATCAATATTATTTTTTAAACTAATAAATCCCCGAATTTTTTCATCAACACAAATTACATAATGAAAATAATTTTCTGAAAAACAATCTTGCAAAATAAGCGCCGACCAATCAGTCGGCGTTGTTTTTAAAATATTTTGCAATGAAGATAAATCATCGAGATTTGCAGTGCGAATGTAAAAATCTTTTCTCATACTCATGATGTCGGCGATGGCGATAAACGTGAAGCGGGTACCGCAGGTATTGTGATATGAGCTTGTCTCCTAGGTGATAACAATGATGAATCTATACTTATAGTCGGTACAGCAGTTTCATTATTAGTTGGTTCATGATCTGGATATGGACGAGCTTCTTCTGTGTGCTCACTTAAAGCGCGAGGAACTGCATTTCTTGCAAATGTTGGAAATCTTGCTATCGTAGCACGCCGTATCATTCGCTCAACTTGTCCCGGTATATTTGTTGATGTGCCCACAGATAAATAATTTGCTAAAGTAAGAACAGCAATAGCAAAACCCGTTAAGTAATTATTTTCTCCACTTGGATATTGTTGGTAAGCGATGGTAAACATGATTCCAGCACCTAAAACAAGTGGTGTAGCTAAAATTACATCTAATTTTTTTCCGTTAGCGTGTCCCTCGATAACTGAAGCAAGCCCCATTCTTTCGATACGTCCAGAAAACCAATCAAAAAAACCAGAGCCTGCAAAAACAATAAAAAGAAGCGATCCATACAATAAATTTGCGATTGCTTGATTTCGCGTTTGACTTGCCTGAACCGCCTGAGTAATTCCAACGTTAGCGGTATTTGCACCAAAATAAGCGCCAACAATTTTAAACACGATTGTTTCTAGCGCTGTTTTACGATTAGCATCAGTTAATTCTTCAGCTGTGTGCATCTCAAACCTCCTTATTCATTAAAATCCCACTCAAATCCTTTGAGCAATATGATAAGATAAAACAAACTTTAGCTATTCTGCAAGGTAATTAGAATGTCGCGCAAAATTATAAACTATTCGATTCTCGCATTAATCACAGTAATATTGATTATTGCGGGCATTGCTTATTGGCATCATCAAAAATTATATCCGAATACGGATGATGCTTATATTGAAGCACATGTGATTAATGTCGCTGCACAAGTAGATGGAAAAGTACAAAATGTCTATGTGAAAAATTTAGAAGAAGTGAAAAAAAATCAACTTCTTTTTACGATCGATCCAAAACCATTTGAAATCGCGCTACAAAATGCAAAAGCAAATGTGCAAAATACCCAGCTACAAATTACTGCAAATGAAAATGCAGTAAAAGCAGCGCAAGCGGCATTAGCGCAATCGCAAGCGCAATTAATTAATACACAAAAAACATATGATCGCATTGCAACGCTTGCTGATGAAGGATTTTATGCAAAAGCAGGCAAAGATAATGTGACACGCGAATTAACAGTTGCAAAACAAGCGGTAAAAGCAGCGCAAGATAATTTAAATGAAGCAAAAGCAAAATTAGGAAAAAAAGGTTCGCATAATGCTGAATTAGAAATGGCAGTATCAGCATTATCACAAGCACAATTAAATTTACATTATACAAAAATTGTCGCACCCGCAAATGGGCAATTAGCAGAATTTAAATTACAACCAGGACAAACTATTACGGCATATGAATCTTTATTTTCACTTGTTGAAAATAATTTATGGTGGGCGATGGCGAATTTAAAAGAAACGAATTTAAATCGCATACGTGTAGGACAAAAAGCGATTGTGCATGTTGATATGTATCCATCACATCCGTTTAATGGGATTGTAAAAAGTATTAGTCCTGGCAGCGGTTCTAGTTTTTCATTATTGCCCGCTGAAAATGCAACGGGAAATTGGGTGAAAGTCACGCAGCGTTTTCCGGTACGAGTTGAAATTATAAATCCCGATAAAAATTTTCCATTGCGAATTGGTGCAAGTTGCACAGTTGAAATTGATACGAAATGAATCAAAAATATTTAATCATCATCACCATCATGATGGTCGCAATACTAGAAGTATTGGATTCGACAATTGTAAATGTTGCATTGCCAAATATGATGCCATCTTTAAATGCAAATCAAGATCAAATTACCTGGGTTTTAACTTCATATGTTGTTGCAGCTGCAATGATGTTGCCGCTCACTGGATTTTTAAGTCATCGCATCGGCACAAAAAATTTATTATTAATTGATATTGCTGGCTTTATGTTGAGTTCACTTTTATGTGGCACTGCAAATTCACTTGATACGATGGTTTTTTATCGGCTTTTACAGGGTGGATTTGGTGCAGCGTTAATTCCATTGTCACAATCTATTTTGCGACAAAGTTTTCCGCTCGAAGAACAAGGTAAAGCAATGGCAATTTGGGGATTGGGCATTATGGTCGCGCCAGTTTTTGGTCCTACAATTGGCGGATTTATTTTGTCACATGCATCATGGCGTTGGGTTTTTTATTTGAATTTACCGTTTTGCATATTGGGAATATTCATGACGATCATCGTCATTCCCGCTTCAGAAAAAATAAAACAGAATTTAGATTATCTCGGCGTAATATTAATGTTTGCGGGAATTGGTTGCTTACAAATTTTTCTTGATCAAGGTAATTCGAATAATTGGTTTCATTCTAATTTTATTTTATTAATGGCAACGATTAGTTTATTTTGCATTATTGTATTTATTTTTCGAACCGCATCACATAAAAATCCTGTCATTACTTTATCAATTTTTAAAAATATGAATTTTTCTATTTGTACAATTATATTTGCATTATTTTGCGGCTGTTTATTTGGTTTTGTTACGCTCGAACCGATTATGTTAGAAAATTTATTTCATTATACGCCTATGATTGCAGGTGAAACGATGATTGCAGTGGGATTGTCAAGCGCCGTGTCAATGGGATTATGTTCATTTTTAATGTCACGCATCAGTGTAAAAATAATTTTAATCGCTGCATTAATTATTTCTGCACTGGGCGTATTTTATTTTTCAACATTATCTTTAAATGCAGATCAAGATAATTTTATGATTGGAAATTCTTTATTTGGATTTGGATTGGGATTATTTATGGTACCACTCACTACTTATTCACTCGCAACAATGCCTGCAAAAAATATTACAGAAGCTGCGGGATTATTTTCATATGGCAGAATGCTCGGGACATCAATTGGCGTTTCATTATTTAGTACATTAGTCGCAACAGAATCACAAATTAATTGGTCACAATTGGGCGCACATATTAATCAATTTAATAATAAATTGCGTGTGTGGTTGCATCAACAAAATTTAGGATTGCATAATCCGAAAGCGATTGTAGAATTAAAAATGAGTTTGATGTCACAATCGAGTATGATTGCATTTGTCGATGCATATCATTGCATGATGATTTTATTATTGTGTTTTATTCCGTTGGTTTTAATGTTAGAAAATGTAAAAGGTGTAAGTGGAAATAAAAATATTAGTCATTGAGCGTGATGTTACGGAAGCCCGCGTGCAATGAGCGTAGCGAATGGAACAAGGGCGTTTTGCAGTAAACCAACTAACAGCGACAAATAATTAATTTATACTTTTAAGTGTGTAGTTAATTTTTTAAAGGATCATTATGGACTGTCTATTCTGCAAAATCGCATCAAAGGAAATTCCAACAAAATTTGTTTATGAAGATAAACAAATCGTAGCGTTTAATGACATCGCACCACAAGCACCCCACCATATTTTAATTATTCCACGTGTACATATTGCAACGATTAACGATTTAATCACTGAAAATAATACTTTAATCGGCGACATGATGTTAGTTGCAAAAAAAATCGCGATGAGTTTAAATGTCGCTGACGACGGTTATCGCGTCATTATGAATTGCAATAAAAATGGTGGGCAAGCAGTTTATCATATCCATTTTCATTTATTGGCTGGAAGACAGATGGGTTGGCCGCCAGGATAAGTTATGAGCGACACACTCGAGTCACAATTCGACAATATGATTCGCGAACTCGGCGATGATCCAACTCGCGAAGGCATGATTGGCACTGCAAAACGTGCGCGAAAAGCAATGGAATTTTTAACACGCGGTTATCATGAAGATCTTCAGAAATTAATTAACGGCGCTATTTTTAAATCTAAAATGGATGGCATGGTCGTCGTAAAAGATATTGAATTTTATTCTTTATGCGAACATCACCTGCTACCATTTTTTGGAAAATGTCATATTGGATATTTACCTGACGGAAAAATTTTAGGATTATCAAAATTCGCGCGCATTGTTGATCATTTTACAAAACGATTTCAAGTACAAGAAAATTTAGTAGGGCAAATTTCTGCTTGTGTAAATGAAATAACTGGCGCAAAAGGTGTTGGTGTAATTTTAGAAGCAAAGCATTTGTGCATGATGATGCGCGGCGTTGAAAAACAAGATGCGTACATGATTACTTCAAATATGCTCGGCGCGTTTCGTGATGATGAAAAAACGCGAAATGAATTTTTAAGTTTATTGAAATAACAAACAGCTATCGTTATACTTGCCAGACTTTTAGCCGAGGTGGTGGAATTGGTAGACGCGCCGGACTCAAAATCCGGTGGTGGTGACACTGTGGGGGTTCGAGTCCCCCCCTCGGTATGAATTTCAACCTTATCTCAAAATTGGACGTCTTAACACATTCTAAACATCACTTATTTTTAAATTTTTTTTATATTATTTCACCAAATCACAATCAAAAAACTGAATAAAAAATCATCGAATATTATTTTATCATTAATTTTTTTTCTTAAGAATTTGTTAAGAATTGGGGTGTAACTTTAACAATACAGTGACAATTTAGCACAATAAAAAATTGTTCTTAGATGCGTTGTTTGATTTTAGTGAAATGCCCACTCTTACTCAGCAATGCAACACTTATCGTAAACCACATGGAGAAAAAGAAATGGCTGCTCAGAATTCAACAGGATCATTACCAAAAAGTACTGCGTCAAAAAATGCTGCAAGTTTTTTTAGAAATTTAGGAGATGTTTTTTTAAATCCAGTAACAAATGCAGTTGCACCTGGTCGCAAGCTCGTAACTGAAGGTGAAAGACCACACATTGTTACTTTAAGAGGAGGCAGAGGATAAACGAGCCTCATTAATTACGCCTTCAATAGAGACGCATCAATCGCGTCTCTACTTTTTTATAAAAAATCACTAAATACGCAACTTTATTGCAATATATAATAGCAACACATATTCTCAAATAATCATCTAAATGAGAATCATTATGCGGGCAAAAGAAGTTTATGATGTATATGTCAGCAGCGCAATACTTCCAATTGTTAAGCGCACTGCCCCACTAACACAAAACTATATCGAAATTTTTTTAACAGAAAACGAAAAAGAAATTCAATTTGCAAAACATCTTTTAGAAAAAGCAGCCGATAATACCGTTTTACATTCACATCTGAAAAATCGTCAATTGTCATACATAAATAGTTCAACCGGCGAAAGCATTTTTCTTACTCATTCTTATATAAAAATAAATGGAAGAATTTATATAAAATTAAGACGAAAAGATATTTTAGGTGAAGGTTCTTTTGCAACTGTCAAACAATTAATTGATGTGGAAACTGGTGAACGCGTTGCCATTAAACTTTTTAAACGCAAAAACGCATTTCAACAACCAATAGAACCATCTGACCTATCCGATTTTTCGGTTGTAAAAATAAGTGGTTCAAAAAAATCTAATCCCCTTAAATCAACTTCACATTTAATCAATCTTTCTGAAGAAATTACTCTCAATTTTTTTTCTAATACAACTCACCCCATCACATATCAGTTAAAATATTTTCAACTATATCCTTACTTGGGAATCAGCTTAGCAGATTTTATTAAAAAAATTTACTGCAAAGAAATACCTTTTGGGGTTACTTCAAAAGATGAAATTGAATTGATGAAAAATAAAATGATTGAATTACCTTATTTAATTACAAAATCTCTTTCTGAATTACACGACGGAAAATTATCTCGCAATGGAAAAAAATATACTCACAATGATATTAAAGCTTGTAATATTATGGTGCTGTGGACCGGAAAAGAATTTCAGATTAGTTTATGTGATTTAGATTTTGCATTAGAAATTCAACCGGACGGAAAAACAGAACCATCTGACATGTGCGGAACACCCCTTAGCATGTCTCCTGAATTATTAAGATCATTTTCAGAAAAAGATTTTCACTCAATAATATCTCAAGAAGAGGATCCGAATATCATTCTTGAAATACAAAATCGAAGAAATGTAGGTGATATACCGACAGTTCGTGTAACGAATACTAATGATCATCGAATAATAAGTAAACTATATTACACTACCGCTTCAGATATTTTTTCATTAGGTCTTACGCTCAGCAACATAATCAAAATACTTTTTAAAGATTCCAACATTTTTAATCCACTCTTATCCCTCTCTTATTTAATGCGAGCTTATCATCCCAATGCGCGTCCAAAATTATTATTAATGAAATTAGCATTTTTTTATATTTATTGGAGCGCATTACCATATCAAGATCCACTACCCCATCAAAATACAGACAAAGAATTAGAAAATATATTACTAGCTGAAAATTTACCTATTTTATCTAGCAAAAAGATTGTATCGCTCACGCAATATCTCGTTGCGTTGAGTGTATTCGCTTATAAATCACCCGAATCATGGCCAATTTTAACTTTTTTTTACAAGCTGGTTGAATCTATTTTTATTGATAACGATGCTAGTATTAATACAGAGAAAGTTTTTTATTTACTTAATTTTGTTGGGTATTTAAGAAAAAAATATATTGAAACAGATCCGACATACCCGCCATTTTCAAAACCAATATTACATGAAACTGTTTTATTTTTATGGAACATAGAAAATGCAGAAATTTTAAAAAATTTAACTTTGCTGATTAAATATCCATTTCCAATTCCAGCAAATCCTAATGAATTTTTTCAAGAAAGTAATACAAAAAATATTGAATCGCTAAGTTACATTTTATGCCAATATAACTATGCAAAATATAACATGACTCGACCTGTTCAATTTCAATATGCGAGTCATAATGATATTGTGTACAAAAGTGTCGCTGATCCTGTGGAGACACATTTTAACAATCCAAATTGTTATAGCCCGAGCACTTTATCCGAAACAGCAGACAAAATAAGCGAAGCAATATCAACGTACAAAAATCCGGCGAGCTCAGCTCAAGCTCCACTTCCAACATGAGCTAATACCCAACCTTCACAAACTCTTCACCACACAATTGTTTTAATTGCGCGATTAAATTATTTTTCGGATGCACAGAAAAATTTTCACCCAATTGAATTTTTGCTTTTGCATCTTGAGATTGATAAACCAATTGCATCGGACATTTTCCACCTGAAAAAGGCTGAATTAATGGCTGCAAATCTTCTAAAAAAGAATTCACTTGATCTTCATGCGTAATATTTTTCATAAAAATCACAAGACGTTTTGCTAAATTGGATCGCTTCACATCAAGATGTTCAATCGATTCAACTAACATTCGCACATTATGATTAAAACTATCTTCTTCAACTTTTCCATGCACAATAAATACTTGGTTTTTTTCTAATGTTGCAGACACTTCGTCAAATACTCTACTAAATAAAGTCATTTCAACACTGCCAGTGCGATCTTCCATTGTAATAATTCCCATGCGTTTACCTTGTTTGGTAATCACGCGACGCAAGCCAATTAATAATCCTGCAACAGTAACTGTTTTTCCAAGATGATTTGATAATTCGCCTAATTGGCAAGTCGTTAAATACGATAATTCATTTTCATAAATTTTTATTGGATGGCCACTGAGGTAATGTCCGAGCACAGCTTTTTCGCCTTCTAATTTTTCGACAGCATCTTCAAGTGAAACTAAAACATAATCAGGTGTGTTTGCATTTTTTTCATCTTGAGATAATGCGCCAAATAAATCAGTCTGTCCTGCTGAATTACTTTTCTTTTTTTGTTCCGCACCTTTAATGGCTTTATCAATTGATGCTAATAATGTTTGACGATTTACAGCAAAATCATCCATCGCGCCCGATCGAATTAATGGCTCAATTGTTCTGCGCGACACTTTATGCATATCCAATCTTTCACAAAAATCAAATAAATCGCGGTAATTTCCGCTTTTTTCGCGTTCATTAACAATATGCAATGCAGCTGCTTCACCAACACCTTTGATTGCACCGAGTCCATATTTTATTTCGCCGTTATTATTTACGGTGAAAAAATAATCGCTAATATTTATATTGGGTTTCAATACAGTTAATTTCATTGATTGACATTCATGATAAAAACCAACGACTTTTTCTGTGTGATCCATATCAGAAGATAAAACCGCTGCCATAAATTCTGCAGGATAATGTGCCTTTAAATAAGCGGTTTGATAAGAAATTAATGCGTATGCAGCAGAATGTGATTTATTAAATCCATAACCTGAAAATTTTTCCATGATATCAAAAATATGTGCTGCGATTTTTTCATCGACGCCGCGATTTTTTGCGCCAGAAATAAATGTGTCGCGTTGCTTTGCCATTTCTTCCGGTTTTTTCTTTCCCATTGCGCGACGTAATAAATCAGCTGCGCCTAAAGAATATCCCGATAAAACTTGCGCGATTTGCATGACTTGTTCTTGATATAAAATTACACCGTAAGTTGGTTTTAAAATCGGTTCAATGTCAGGATGAAAATAATGTACTTTTTCGCGACCTTGTTTACGATTAATAAAATCATCAACCATTCCTGATTCAAGCGGGCCAGGACGATATAATGCGCCTATTGCAGTTAAATCATCGAAACAATCGGGTTGTATGCGACGAATTAAATCTTTCATGCCACGTGATTCAAATTGGAAAACTGCGGTTGTTGCGCAGGTTTTTAAAAATGCAAAAGTTTTAGGATCATCCAATGGAATTTGTTCGATATTCAAACCACCACCAATTGAATCAACTGCCCACTGAATAATGGTTAATGTACGCAAACCTAAAAAATCAAATTTTACCAAACCAACTGCTTCTGCATCATCTTTATCAAATTGCGTGACAATATGATTTGATCCTGCTTCACAATATAGCGCTGTAAAATCAGTTAATTTTGTTGGTGAAATTACAACGCCAGCTGCATGTTTTCCAGCATTGCGCGCAAGACCTTCTAATTTTTTTGCTAAATCAATTAGTGTGCGAACTTCATCGTCAGTTTTATATAATTTTGCTAATTCTGCTTCTTGTGTTAATGCTTTTTCTAATGTGATACCAATTTCAAATGGCACTAATTTCGCTATTTTATCGACAAATCCGTACGGATAACTTAATACGCGACCGACATCGCGAACAACTGCGCGCGCTGCCATTGTGCCGTATGTAATAATTTGTGAAACGGCATCGCGACCATATTTATCTGCAACATAATCAATGACGCGATCGCGATTATCCATGCAAAAATCAACATCAAAATCTGGCATTGATACACGTTCAGGATTTAAAAAACGCTCGAATAATAATTTGTGTTCGATGGGATCTAAACCTGTAATGCCTAATGAGTACGCGACTAAAGATCCTGCGCCTGATCCACGACCAGGGCCGACAGGAATTTTATTTTCTTTTGCCCAACGAATAAAATCGGCGACGATTAAAAAATAGCCGGAAAAACCCATGTTATTAATGACGTTTAATTCGAAATTTAAACGTTCTTTGTATTCAGCGTCAGTGTGTGTGTGAGTGTGTGATAAACGCTCGCGTAAACCTTCGCGTGCTTTATCTTCAAAATATTTTTGTAAACTCACATCAGCAGGCAACGGAAATTGTGGCATAAATGCTTGCCCTAATTCTAATTCGACTGTGCAGCGTTTTGCGATTTCAATTGTGTTTTGTAAACTTTCTGGAATATCGGAAAATAATTTTTCCATTTCAGTAGATGATTTAAAATATTGTTGATCACTATAATTTTTTGGACGTTTTGAATCTTGTAATACGCGACTGGATTGAATACAAACGCGCGCTTCGTGCGCATCAAAATCATCTGATTTTATAAATCGCACGTCATTTGTTGCAACAACAGGCGCGATAAATTTTTCTGCTAATTTTAAAGCGGATTGTAAATAACGTTCTTCATCGTCGCGATTCGTGCGTTGTAATTCAATATAAAAATCATTGGAAAAATATTGTTGCCACCATTTAAAACGCGCAACTGCCAATTTTTTGTCGTTAGATAAAATTGCTTTTCCAATATCACCATGACGACCTCCAGATAAAATAATTAATCCATCACAATGTGTTTGTAACCATTCGCGTGTGATTGTGGGAATGCTGTTTACTTGTCCTTGCAAATACGCTTTTGAAATTAATTCGCGTAAATTTGCGTAGCCTTTTTTATTTTTACATAATGCAGTTAATAAAAAAAATTCTTTTTCTTCATGCAAAATTAAATCTGCGCCGAAAATGGGTTTTATGCCGTATTCTAATGCTTTTTTATAAAATTTTATAAGGCCGAATAAATTGACGCGATCGGTGATTGCAATCGCGGGCATTTTATTTTCTGCAGTCGCTTTAATTAATGTGTCGATGTCGACGATGCTGTCGACGAGCGAATATTCGGAATGTGATTTTAAATGAATAAAAGTTTGAACCATTATCGCTCACACTTGCACTGGTTGAAACACACGAATCAATGATTGCTTAAACTCAAATCGTTTTATTCCCAATGCAATTAATTCATCAAGCAAAGCAGAATATTGCAATCCACTTGCTTCCCAATTTTTTGGATACATGCTGATATTAGTAAAACCAGGAATGGTGTTAATTTCATTTACATATAATTTATTATTTTTTTCTAAAAAGAAATCCACGCGCGCCATGCCGCAACAACGTAATGCACAAAATGCTTTAATTGCAGTGGTTTTAATTTGCGTTGTTAATTCTGATGATAAATCAGCAGGTGTTTTTACAGTTGCACCATCATCATCAATATATTTTGCATCATACGTATAAAATTCAGTGTGATTAATAATTTCGCCTGGCAATGATGCTTTTGGATTTTCATTTCCCAAAACAGAACATTCAATTTCGCGACCGACGATTGCTTTTTCAATTAAAATATATTCATCAAAACGAAACGCTTCTGCTATTGCAGCATAAAATGATTTTTCATCTGTCACTTTTGATGTGCCAACAGATGAACCTAAACTATTTGGTTTAATAAATAATAATTCGCCTAATTCTTTTTTTACATCCGCGTAATTTATTTTTGCATCTGATTTTCGCAATAATTTCCAATCAACAACAGAAATTCCAGCGGCGCGCATTAATCTTTTTGAGATATCTTTATCCATTGCAATTGCAGAGCCCAATGTTTCTGCGCCAACGTAAGGCATTTGTAATAATTCTAATAATCCTTGCATTGTTCCGTCTTCGCCATTCGTTCCATGCAAAACAGGAAAAATACAATCGATTTCTAATGTTTTCCCATCAATTGAAAATGGATTTTTTTGCCCGGGTGTAATATTTATTAAGTGCGATTTTGAATGTGAAAAAAAATCTTGCGCAGTTTTAAAATAATGCCATGTTCCATCCTGTTCTATTTTTGCTACCGAAACGTGGTATTTTTTTGTGTCTAAATTTTCAATCACATTACGCGCCGATAATAGCGAAATTTCATGCTCAGTCGATTGACCGCCGCAGAGAACTAAAATGGTAAGTTGATTTGTCATATCGCACATATTACCAGCGTGCGAATAACGTTGCCAGCGCTGATATAGAGTTGTTAGGATATGTTGACAATGGATTTAACTATCACACCTAATGGAGAAAAAAATGCGTGATAATCCTGAAATAAGATATCTTCAAACATTAACAAAAGCGGCACGTGATGCGTATGACAAATCATCGCTTACGGTGAGAACAGCAGCCGTTGCAGCATTTTCTGCGCTTATAGCAACAACAACGCAAAGCGAGCAATGCGGAAAAGAATGGAGCAGCACATTTTGGACTGTGATCGCCACAACTTCTGCCGCTTTATATGCAGGACCAAAAATAAAAGCTCATTTTTTTCCTGAAAAAAAAGAACCAAAAGCGTCTGCGCCCGCCGCAAACGAATCAGCAAAATTACCACCAACTCTAACTTAGTTTGTCTCACTCATACACACTTCCCTCACCGGCGCAAACGAGCGTCGGTGAATTGGGGTTGCGCCTAAACGTTGCAACGCTTCCAAATGCTGTTTTGTGCCATAACCTTTGTGCTGAGCAAAACCATAGCCTGGATATTCTCTGTCTAATTTTTGCATAACGTGATCACGCGTCACTTTGGCAATAATTGATGCAGCTGAAATTGCGGGAATTAATTTATCCCCTTGCACAATTAATTTTGTCTGAAATGGACATTTTGGATCTTGATTGCCGTCAACCCAAATTTCTGTTGGCACAATTGTTAATTGAGAAACAGCGCGACGCATTGCTAATAAACTCGCTTGCAAAATATTTATTTCATCGATTTCATCAACTGTTGCAAAAGCAATGCCGTACGAAATACATGTTTCAGTAATTTCAACAAATAATTGTTCGCGTTTTTTTTCTGTTAATAATTTTGAATCATTTAAATCAGCGATATTGTGCGCGGGATTTAAAATTACAGCAGCCGCATAAACTGGTCCTGCAAGTGGTCCGCGCCCCGCTTCGTCGACACCAGCGATTCCCTTTTTCACACTCACACTCCCGCTCACACTATCCACATTGAATTCATGGCAAAAAAATGACAAACTACGCGCAAATCAGTGAACAAGATAAGTATGCATGAATATAATTCGTACAGCAGTCATCGGTACCGGCTACCTTGGAAAATATCATGTCGAGAAATTCGCCACCTTACCACGCTCAAAATTAATTGCCATTTGCGATATTGATGCTGATCATACACACGAATTATGCGAAAAATATAGTACCACCGCAACAAATGATTATCGCACTTTAGTCGGCAAAGTAGATGCGGTGAGCGTTGCAACACCCACTCCATTGCATTACGAAATCGCACAATTTTTTTTAGAAAATCATATTCATGTATTAATTGAAAAACCAATTACGGCAAATGTCGAACAAGCAGATCATTTAATTCAAATTGCAAAAAAAAATAATTTAATTTTACAGGTGGGACATATTGAACGATTTAATTCTGCGTTTAAATTTATGAATCCACAATTAAATAATCCATTATTTATTGAAGCACAACGCTTAACAGCATTTAAATTACGCGGCAGTGATGTATCGGTTATTTTAGATATGATGATTCATGATATTGATATTATTTTATCGCTGGTTGATTCTCCAATTACCGATATTCGCGCAACAGGTGCGAATGTGCTTTCACCACACATTGATATTGCGAATGCGCATATTGAATTTCAAAATGGATGCGTTGCTTCAATTACCGCAAGTAGAATTAATACGAATAGCGAACGTCGATTACGCGTATTTCAACGCGATGCTTATTTTAATGTAGATTTACAACGTCATATTTGTCGCATTCGTCGAAAAGCAAAAACAGAAATGTTTCCAGGCGTGCCGGATATTGCATTTGAAGAAAAATATTTAGATAAAGGCGATGCGTTAAAAGATGAAATTGATGATTTTTTACTATCAATTATAGATAAAAAACCACCTGCCGTTTCGGGACAAGCTGCGCGAGATGCATTAGCAACTGCAATTCAAATCACCAATATCATTACTGAAAAAAATGAAAAATATAAATAATATTTTTATTAGTGCGGGCGAAACATCGGGCGATATGTTAGGCGCTAATTTAGCGCGCGCATTATTACAAAAAAGTCCTGCGATAAAATTAGCTGGCATGGGCGGAAAAAAAATGCAGGATGCTGGCGTTTCTGTTATTTTTGATTCTGAAAAATTAGCGGTGGTTGGATTTGTTGAAATATTTATTCATTTATTCAGTATTATAAAAATGTGGCGCGCGATAAAAAAATATTTTCGCACTGCAAAACCTGATCTTGTTATTTTAATTGATTTACCTGATACACATTTTCGTTTTTTAAAAACATTGAAGCAATTAAATATTCCTGTTTTGTATTATGTGAGCCCACAAATTTGGGCATGGCGCGCGTGGCGAATTAAAGCAATTCAAAAATATGTAAATCACATGGCGGTTTTATTTTCGTTTGAAGAAAAAATTTATCAAAATGCAAATGTGCCGGTGACTTTTGTCGGACATCCATTGGGTGATATCGTAAAACCAACGATGACAAAAAATGCAGCGTATGATTTTTTTCAATTAGATGAAAATCGTCCTGTTGTGACTTTATTTCCTGGCAGTAGGCGTAGCGAATTAAAAAATCATTTATTCATTATTATTGATGCGGTGAAAAAAATTGCCGCTGAAAAACCCGAGACACAATTTACTTTAATGTTGGCAGATCATTTTGATGCTGAAAAAATTCGTTCGCAATTACCATCTGAAATTAAAATTATTCAAAAAAATATGTATGATTTATTGCAAATTACAGATGCTGCGATTGCAGTTTCTGGAACAGTCACATTAGAAATTGCATTGATGCAAGTTCCGCTTTGTATTATTTATAAAATGAAACCATTATCATTTTGGATTGCGAAAAAATTAATTCGCGTAAATAATATTGGACTGTGTAATATTATTGCAGAAAAAACAGTGGCGAGAGAATTTATTCAAGATGATGTTAAACCCATTCGTATCGCAGATGAAATCATAAAATTATTAGACAATAAAAATTATCATGACCGCATTCAATTTGAATTAGCAAAAATAAAAAATAAAGTATCAGTAGAAAATAAAAATTCGTCGGAAATTGTGGCGGATATTGCTCTACGCCTCATCTGATTGCACTTGCTTACGCACAATTCCACGCTCAGATGTTTTCATTAAATCAATAATCAATTGCACTTCGGGAGTTTCTGTGAGCAATTCTTCAAGACCTGCTTCAATTTTTTTCAAAGATAAACTTTGGCGATACATTAATTTATACGCTTTTTTTAAGCCTGAAATCGCTTTATTTGAAAATCCGCGGCGACGCAATGCAACTAAATTTAATGCGATTGGAATGCCGGGCGTGCCTTTCACTAACATGTAAGGTGGAATATCGTGTGACACTTGTGTTGCGTGTACTAAAAAACTGTATGAGCCAATGCGTGTGAATTGATGCACTGCAGAATATGCGCCGATAATTGCAAAATCATCAACGGTGACGTGACCTGCGATGGATGCATTATTTACAAATAAAACTTCATTGCCAATCCGCGCATCGTGCGCAACATGCGAATAACTTAAAAAACAATTTTTATTACCAAGAATAGTGATGCCACTTTTTGTTGAGCCACGATTAATCGTTACAAATTCTCGCACAATATTTTCGTTGCCCATTTCCAACCAAGTTTCTTCGCCGTGATAACTTAAATCTTGTGGATCACCACCAACAACAGCATGTGAATGAATATGATTATTTTTTCCCATTTTTGTATGTTGTTTTACAACAGCGTGCGCGTCAAGACGCGTGCCTTCACCAATTGTTACGTGCTCGCCGATGTAAACCCAAGGACCGATTATTACATTTTTTGCAATTTTTGCGGTTGGGTGAATTTTGGCGGTGGGGTCGATAAGAGATTTGCTTTTGGTCATATAAACTTAACCTGTAAATTGGAAATATGTCGTTGTAGTTGGTTTACTGCAAAACGCCCTTGTTACGCTACGCTTCACGCGGGCTTCTGTAACACCGCTTACGCTTTAATATTCATAAATTCTGCGCTGCAAGCAAGTTCGCCGTTCACAGTTGCTTCACCTTTAAATTTCCATAAATTTTCACGCGCACGCAAAACTTCAACATGTAAAAGTAATTGATCGCCCGGCACAACTTTTCGTTTAAATCGCGCATTATCTATTCCTGCTAAATAAAATAAATCTAAATCAGAAGGATTAGGATAACGACCAAATGAACGATACATTAAAATACCAGATGCTTGCGCTAATGCCTCAACAATTAAAACGCCAGGCATCACAGGTAAACTTGGAAAATGTCCTGAAAAATAAGGCTCATTGAAGGTGACATTTTTAATTGCTTTAAGCCATTTATTTATTTCGTATGAATCAACCGTGTCCACCAATAAAAATGGGTAACGATGCGGTAAATATTTTTTGACTTCGAGATAATCGATTTTATTTTTATCTGTCATAAAGCCCTCGTTGAACGTCGTAATTGCGCTACTACTTTTCTCCACACTTTATTTGGAAACAATCCAGTGCCGGAAGAATAAATGCCTGGTTCTTTTACAGAGTTTGTTACCATTGCGCAACCTGTAAAAATAGCGCCGCTGCAAATTGTTAAATGTCCGCCAATATTCACAGCGCCGCCAATAATACAATGATCGCCGATTGTCGTACTGCCTGCAATCGATGCACATCCTGCGATAACGGTATGCGCACCCACATGAACATTATGCGCAATCATCACCAAATTATCTATTTTTACGCCATTTTCGATGATGGTATTGATTAATGCGCCACGATCAATGCAAGTATTCGCACCGATTTCAACATCATTCCCAATTATAACAGAACCTAATTGCGGAATTTTTTCCCATGCGCCTTTATTTTGTGTTAATCCAAATCCATCAGCACCAATAACAACACCGCTGTGCAAAATAACCTTATTTCCAAGAGTAATATTGTGATATAAAGTTACGTGACTATAAATTAAATTATCAGAGCCTATTTTCACATCATCATGAATAATCACGCCGGCGTGAATAATGGTATTCGCACCAATTACAACATTATCGCCAATCACACAATGCGCGCCGATTGAAACAGATGCATCTATTTTTGCAGATGATGCAATAACAGCGGTTGGATGAATTCCTGCGGATGGTTTTTTGACAGAATTAAATAAATGCGCAATACGTGCAAATGCATATTCTGGATTTTCAACAATTAATGCGGTGGCAGAATAATTTTTTGCATCTGCTTCTGTCATAATAATTGCAGATGCTTTTGTTTCTTCTAAATAACGATGATAAGCGCTACCTGCTAAAAAAGTTAAATCACCTGATTGTGCATTTGCAATTGGAGCTAATCGTGAAATCATGAGTTGATCATTGCCAATTATTTTTGCGGAAATGTGTTTGGCTAAATCGGCGATGGAATATGACACAGATTGTTTCATAAAAATCCGAGATAAAAAAAGAGACGCGATAAATCGCGTCTCCCTGAAAAGAAAAAATGATTACATTATTTCATGTTATCAAGAACATCTTTTGTAATATCAGTTTGATCTTTTGTGTATAGCACATCATTGCTTGGAATAACTAAATCTAACTTATCTTTTACCGCAACTACTTTCACAGCAGCTTTCACACTAGTCATAAATGTTTCTAAGCTTTGATTTTGCGCTGTAAAAACATCTTGTTGAAATTTTGTTTGTGCAGCACGAAATGCAGTTTCTTGTGCTGTGATGCTTGCTTCTGTTTTTGCTAAATCTGCTTTATCCATCACCGCTTTATTTTTTTGAAATTTCATAATATCAGCTTGCAATGCTTGACCCATCGCTTCCAATTTTGCCTTTTGCGGATTAAATTGTTTAGTCAATTCTGCTTTAATTTCTTTTACTTTTGGCGATGTGCTAAAAATTGTTTTCATATTAACAACACCAACGCCACCATCCGCTAATGCGCTAACAGAACAAGCAACCAAAACTACACCTAAACCTAACACTAACTTTCTCATGTATTTCTCCCTTGTCATCATAATTAATAAAATTTTAAATAGCCGCACCAAATGAAAACGCAAACGGTGATAATTGATCGCCCGGTTTCTGATTTAGCGGGAAACCTAAGCTAAAATCAAGCGGCGCACCCAATGGCGACCACCATGATACCATGATACCAGCGGTAACACGCAAGTCATCCAGCGAAATATGTTCATACGTAACACCTGTTACTTGATGCGTTTGAAAAATATTACCCGCATCTAATAAAAATGCAGTTCGTACTTTATGGCTGATAAAGTCAGGTAAAATGAAATTCAAACCCGCTAATGTTTCAACGTTACCACCCAAACCTTGTGTTGTGTTGTACGGATTTTTTGGACCTAATGTGTTCGCGGTATAACCTGGCAATGATTGCAAACCACCAGCATAATAATTGTTAAAGAAAGGTAATTGATTTGTATTTCCATAACCATTTCCGTAACCAAGCGTAACATGTGGATCAAGAATAAATCCCCAAAATAATGGATAATATGCATGACCATCGTAACCAATTTGATAAAAACCTAAACTTTGATGATACGCTGAAATACCTAAGGTTCCGCTGATATCTTGTTCATTGCCTCGCGTTGCAAAAATCGCACGATTTAATGTGACATGCGAAATTCCTAGATTCACTTTTAATTGATTATAAGGCGATGGATTTGTGCTTAAAAAATCAGTAACGGATGGTGAAACTAATCCAGGCGTAACATTGCCAATTGAAATATTATCGTAACCGCCGCCGAAATTAAGTCGATCATATTCACTCAGCGGAAGACCATATGAAATGCTCGTACCCAAATCATCCATTGTATAAGGTTCTAAGTTAACATTACCCGGTGTCGTATGATTATAATAAACGCTAAATCCGCGACTCATTCCACTCATCGTGTAAAATGGATTATTGTAACTGAACGAATACGATGAAGAATATTCACTGTTTGTAAAACCAATTGACACATATTTTCCCGAACCTAAAAAGTTTGGCTCAGAAACATTCGCGCCGTATAAAAATCCTTGCACATCAGAATAACCTGCTTGCACTGACGCACGTCCTGCATTTACTTCATGCACGTGATAATCTAAATCCACCTGATTATTTTTTCCCGGCACAGGTTTTGTTGTCACAGAAACGTGATTTAAATAACTCAACATTTGAATATTACGTTTCGATTCTTTTACATTTTTTAATGAATACGGTGCGCCTTCCATTTGTCGCAATTGTGTTCGCACCACAATACCACTCGTGCGCGTATTACCCGTGATATGAATTTTTCTCACATAAACACGCTGCCCTGCTTGAATGTTATAAATTAGAAATACTTTATGTGTGACGTGATTGATATTTGGCGCTGGATTAATAACTGGAAATGCATAACCATTATCTGCTAAATAATTACCGATTTTTTCATTTAAATCGATAATGTCCTGTCTTGAAAAAACTGCGCCCGTTTTTAATGATGTTAACATTTCGCGAACAGTTGGCGCCATGCTTGATGGCATTTGCGGATCTAATAATTGATATCCACTGATGTGATAAACAGGTCCTTCAAACACAACGACATTAATTGCAACGCCATTTTTTTTCGCTAATTGTCTTACGTTATGCGAAACAATACGAAAATCTAAATAGCCATGATTAAAATAAAAGTTTTGTAAACTTTGTAAATCTTCATCCAAACGCATTTCAGAATAGCGATCATTATGATTAAACCAAGTAAAAATACTCGGCGTTGTTAATTTAAATTGATCTAATAATTCATGCTCAGAAAATGCATGATTTCCAGTAATATGAATTAAATGAATGATCGATGCCTTGCCTTCTTGAACAATAATGTGAATTGCAACGCGATTACGAGATAATGGTGTGACATGTGGCGTTACAACTGCGCCAGCGTGACCGAGCATCGCATATTGTTGCTGCAAACCTAATACAATTGCATTTAAATCAGATGGATTAAATGTATCTCCGACAACAATTCCTAAATTTTTCAGCACTGGTTTTAATTCGTGTGCTTTAATTGCTTTATTACCAGTAATGATAATGGAGTCAATTGTCGGACGTTCAGTGACTTTTACAACTAAAGTATTATTACTCTGCATTAATTGCACATTACTAAAAAATCCAGTTTTAAATAATTTCGCAATAATTTTATTACCTTCTGCAGTTGTATAAGTGTCACCAACATGCAAAGGCATTTCTGCCATCACCGTATTTTGACTGATGCGTTGTAACCCTTGGATTTGAATATGCTGAACAATGAATGAAGAGTCAGCGAAAGCTGTGCAGGATAAAAATAATAGTGCGACTAATATTAGGCGACGAAACATGGATAAACATCCTTAAAAAAATATACCTGTCGAATGCGGTTAGCAGTATACCGATTCTTTTATGATTTGCGTAGTAAATTCTCGCGCTTTTTGATCCGCCGCTAAAATGCCATTTAAGTCTGTTGCTTTTGTCACGTTACTCTTCTGCATCACCGCATCAATTACCGTTGCAATTTGATCAAAACGAATTTGGCCATGACAAAATGCATCCACTGCAATTTCATTTGCCGCATTTAAAATCGCTGTTGCAGTTCCGCCTGCATTTAACGCTTGATACGCTAATCGCAAACAAGGAAAACGTTCAAGCGACATTGGTTCAAAATCCAATCGTTTTAATTCTGTTAAATCGAGTCGTTTCGCACCAGATGTCATTCGCTCTGGCCATGTTAATGTATACGCAATTGGAATACGCATATCAGGACAACCTAACTGCGCCAATAAAGATGAATCATCAAAGACAACTAAAGAATGGACTGTACTTTGCGGGTGAATAATCACTTGAATTTTTTCGATAGGTAAACCAAACAACCAAAATGCTTCAATTACTTCTAACCCTTTATTCATCATCGTTGCAGAATCAATTGAAATCTTTGCGCCCATGTTCCAATTGGGATGTTTAATTGCTTGCATAGGCGTTACATTTTTTAATTCTTCAATCGGCATTGTGCGAAATGGCCCGCCTGATGCGGTTAAAATAATCGATTGCACGCCTTGTAATTTTTTTCCTGGTAAAAAATCCTGTGGCAAACATTGAAAAATTGCATTGTGTTCGCTATCAACTGGCAGCAAAGTTGCATTATAATTTTTAACGGATTGCATAAAAAAATCAGCGCCCATCACGAGCGCTTCTTTATTTGCTAATAACACACGTTTTCCAGCTTTAATTGCTGATAATGTTGATAATAGTCCTGCGGCGCCTACAATTGCCGCCATCACAATTGTTGAAGCGGAATCACCTGCAATTTGGACAATCGCATCTGCGCCAAATAAAACTTCTGTATTTATTTTTTCTTCTTTTAATTTTAGTTTTAATTGCGTTGCTAATTTTTCATCAGAAATTACAGCGTATTTTGGTTTGAATTGTTGGCACTGACGAAATAATAATGCAACATTTTTATGTGCAGTTAATGCCTCAACACGAAAACGATCCGGATGACGCGCAATGACATCAAGCGTGCTTTGCCCGATGGAACCGGTTGAACCTAAAATTGTTACAGAAGATTGCATAATAATGCCCCGATCACAAATATCACCGTTCCCGCTGCAACACTATCCATCCGATCTAACATTCCACCATGTCCCGGAAAAAATTTTCCTGAATCTTTTACGCCGGACATGCGTTTTAATAAACTCACCCCTAAATCACCAATTGCGGAAAATATAATAGTGAATAACGCAATTAATAATAAATAAAAATAATTTTTAATGGATAACGATAAAAATAATCCGCCGATCGCTGCAACAATCATCGATAAAATTAATCCACCCCAAAAACCTTCCCATGTTTTTTTTGGACTGACGCGCGAGCAAAAAGATTTTTTACCAAAAAAATATCCGCCAAAATAACCGCCAACATCAGCAGCCCAAATAATTAATAAAACTAAAATCAACCATGCCGGACCAAAATATATTGATGCTTTTAGTGTAACAATTGCAATCCATGTGGAAATTAATACTAAAAAACCAGTAAAAAATCGCACAAAACGAAATTGAAATCCTGCGCCTAAACCATTTTTTTGATAATTTATAATCGCGATAAAAAACCAAATCCAAATTAATGTGGCGGCAAATAAAATAACGCAGATGAACAAAATCTCCATTAGAGGTTCATCCATTAGTACGCTTTGCGCATCAATGTAAAATAAAATCCCCGCCGCAACCAACACAACATACAATATTTTAAAAATGTTTTTTGTAAATCCAATTAATCCCGCCCATTCCCACGCGCCCACTAAAACAAGCGCCGCCATAATGAATGAAAAATATAAAACAGATAATTTAAAAATAGCGAGAATTACTAATGGGATTAAAATGATCGCCGTGATTATTCTGGTTGGTAACATATCTGCTCGCTTATCTTGCCGTAACGTCGATCTCTTTTTTGAAATTCAGTAATCGCATTTTCAAAAGCAGCATCATCAAAATCAGGCCACAAAGTATCAATAAAATAAAGTTCCGTATACGCAAACTGCCACAACATAAAATTACTGATGCGTTGTTCGCCGCTTGTTCGAATCATTAAATCGGGTTCAGGCAAATCATGCAGACATAAAAATTTTGCGAAATCAGTTTCGGTGAGCGTTGCTGGATTAATATTATTTTGAATTGCATGTTGCGCGAATTGTTGCGCTGCCTGCACAATATCCCAACGTCCACTGTAATGCAGCGCAACTACTAAATTAAGACCAGTATTATTTTTTGTTAATGATTGCGCGCGCTCAATTTGTTCACGAACAGTCGGTCCAAATACGGTATGATCACCTACAATGCGCATGCGAATATTTTGCGCATGCATTTCATCCATATTTTTTTGAATTGAATCAGCTAACAATCCAATTAAAAATTTTATTTCAGTTTCGGGACGACATAAAAAATTTTCGACACTCAATGCATATAAAGTGAGTGTATTAATTTTATGATTAACACAAAATTGGATTGCGCGTCGTACTGCTTTTACACCCATGCGATGTCCTGCAATACGCGGCAAAAATCGTTTCTTCGCCCAACGACCGTTTCCATCCATAATGATCGCGACATGTTGCGGGAGCATTACATCTCCATCACATCTTTTTCTTTCACGGTTGCTACAGAATCTACTTGCGCAACAAATTCATCTGTTGTTTTTTGAACTGTATTTTGTGCGCCACGTTCTTCATCTTCACTAATTTTTTTGTCTTTTAATAATGTTTTTAATTCTTGATTCGCATCACGACGAACATTGCGAATAGAAACACGCGCACGTTCTGCTTCATCACGCACAACTTTACATAATGTTTTACGACGCTCTTCAGTTAATGGCGGCATAGGAATGCGAATTGTTGTGCCGGCTGTATTTGGATTAAGCCCTAAATTAGCGGTTAAAATTGCTTTTTCGATATCAGGAATGAGATTTTTTTCCCACGGCGAGATCATTAATGTTCTAGAATTTTCAATTGCAATATTTGCAATTTGATTTAATGGCGTTGGCGTTCCGTAATAACTCACCATCACATGTTCGAGCAAACTAGGATGCGCGCGACCCGTGCGCAATTTTGCTAATTCTTGTTTGAATGCTTCAATACTTTTTTCCATACGACTTTTTGTATCGCGGATAATATTGTTAACCATGAGAACTCCCATCAACCAATGTGCCAACATCTTCGCCCATCACAACTTTCAACAAAACACCTGGTTTTCCAATGTTAAATACACGCAGCGGCATTTGATAATCACGACATTGACAAAATGCAGCTAAATCCATTACAGCAAATTCTTTTGCAAGTACTTCATCGTAAGTTAAATGTTTATATAAAACTGCTTTTGAATTTTTGCGCGGATCTTCGGAATAAATTCCATCAACATTCGTTGCTTTTATCACGACATCTGCATTAATTTCAATGCCACGCAAACTTGCCGCGGAATCAGTTGTAAATAATGGATTGCCTGTTCCTGCTGCAAAAATCACAATGCGACCTTGTTCTAAATGATGGATTGCTTTGCGACGATGAAATGTATCTACCATTCCACTCACCGCAACTGCAGATAAAATTCGCACAGGCATGTTGGATCGCTCGAACGCATCACGTAAAGCTAATGCGTTCATGATTGTTGCAACCATTCCCATATGATCGCCAGTGATGCGATTAATTCCTACTTCCGATAATTCAACGCCTCGACAAAAATTTCCGCCGCCAATTACAATCGCAATTTGTACACCTAATTGGTGTACCTCATGAATTTCTTTTGCAATACGATTTAAAACAGCTGGCGAAATAGCTGTTGTGCCATCACCCATTAATGCTTCGCCGCTCATTTTCAATAAAATGCGTTTGTATTTTGGTTTGCTCACACTCACACTCCCTTTAAAGTTTCACTCACCTCTGCCGCTAAATCCGTTACCGGTTTTTCAATACCTTCACCCACTTCAAATCGTGTAAATGAAATAACATTTGCACCAACTGTTTTTAATAATTGCGCAATCGTTTGATCTGGGTTTTTAACAAATGGTTGATGCACTAAACATACTTCTTGCACGAATTTTTGTAAACGACCTTCAACCATTTTTTCAATAATGTTTGCTGGTTTTCCAGAGGTTTGTGCTTGCGCTGTTACAATTTCACGTTCTTTTGCTAATACTTCTTTTGATAAACCACTTGCATCAACTGCATAAGGATTAGTTGCAGCAATATGCATTGCAATTTCTTTTGCAATTTCTGGATGATGTTTATCAAGCGCAACAACAACACCGATACGATCGCCATGCAAATAATAATTACAACCTGTTGCGGAAATAGTTGTCATGCGACGCGCTTGAATATTTTCGCCAATTTTTGTAACAATTGATTCGCGTGCTGTTTCGCAAGTTGAACCATCGGTTGTTTTTTGCGACATTAAAGTTGCAACATCATTTGTATTTGCAGCTAAACCAACATTTGCCAACATATCTGCAAATTTTTTGAAGCTGCCATCGCGTGCAACAAAATCTGTTTCGCAATTGACTTCAATCATACATGCGCGTGTTTTTTCTGAATTAATTGCAACAACAATGACACCTTCTGCTGCAATTTTTCCTGCACGTTTTGCAGCTTTTGCTTGACCACTTTTACGCATGTTGTCGATTGCTAATTGCATATCACCATTCGATTCGACTAATGCTTTTTTGCATTCCATCATGCCGGCGCCGGTTGATTCGCGGAGTTCTTTGACCATGGATGCGGTTATTTCTGACATTTTATTTACCTCAATATATAATCTCTGCAAAACGCCCTTGTTACGGGAACGATGTTCCCTTCACGCGGGCTTCTGAATAATGTTTATTTGTTCGCTTTGCTCACACTCTTTTTTTTAGAAACAACTTCTTTTGTTGCGTCTACTTCAACAATAATTTCTTCAACAACCACTTCTGTTGTTGCGGACACATCATCCGCTTTTTTCTTTGTTATTTTTTTCGCAGTTTTTACTTCCGCTGGTTTTGCTTGCGCTTTTGATTTCGATCTTTCTGCTTTTTCTTTTGCGCGTGCTGCTTCTTCTTCAACAATGCCACGACGAGATTCGATAATCACATCAGCAACAGTTTGACAATAAAAACGAATTGCGCGCATCGCGTCATCATTTCCTGGCACAACAAAATCAACTTCATCAGGACTTGCATTGGTATCAACAATTGCAGCAACTGCAATTCCTAAACGTCTTGCTTCTTGAATTGCTGTTTTTTCTTGCTTCACGTCAATTACAAATAACATGTCTGGCAAACCACCCATGTTTTTAATGCCATCTAAATTTGCCGCTAATTTATCTTTGTCGCGTTGAATTGTTAAAACTTCTTTTTTAGTTTTACCGATTAATGCTTTTGGATTTTGTAATATCGCTTCTAATTCTTTTAAACGTTTAATAGATTGGCGAATGGTTTTGTAATTCGTCAACATGCCGCCCAACCAACGATTATCAACATAAGGCATAGCACAACGTGTCGCTTCTTCTTTTACAATATCGCGCGCTGCGTGTTTTGTGCCGACAAATAAAACTTTTCCACGCTTCGATGTAATTTGCGCAATCGTTTCTAACAACTGACGAAAACGAGGTAACGTGTGCTCAAGATTAATAATGTGTGTTTTTTCGCGTTCACCGTAAATAAACGGTGCCATTTTAGGATTCCAGAAGCGTTTTTGATGTCCGAAATGAACACCTGCTTCCAACATTTGTCTCATAGAAATAGCAATAGCCATGTTTTTATACTCCGGGTTAGTCGTCCGCTTATCGGCTGCTTTAATTTGCTTTTAGGCAAACACCCTAAAACAGCATGTTGATAGGCGTGATATTTGTTAATTAAGTAATTGCTTATAACAGCCAAGCTTTATACCATAGTTCGAATTCATCAACAATAAATTTAAGATAAATATGTCCATTACGATTAAAACAGCTGAAGAATTTGAGAAAATGCGTATTGCGGGAAAATTAGCAGCAGATGTTTTGGATATGATCGGCGAATATGTAAAAATCGGCATTAGCACAAATGAATTAGATAAAATTTGTCATGATTATATTGTAAATGTACAGAAAGCAATTCCCGCACCACTAAATTACGAAGGTTTTCCCAAATCAATCTGTACATCAGTAAATCATGTTGTGTGTCACGGTATTCCCAATGATAAAAAATTAGAAAATGGTGACATTGTCAATATTGATGTGACAGTGATTAAAAATGGTTATCACGGCGATACGAGTAAAATGTTTTATGTAGGCGATGTAAAACCATTTGCAAAAAAATTAGTGGATGTCACACAAGAATGTTTATATCTTGCAATTCGAATGGTAAAACCCGGTATAAAATTAGGTGATATTGGTTTTGCAATTCAACAACACGCAGAAAAAAATCGTTATAGTGTTGTACGTGAATATTGCGGACACGGTATTGGAAAAATTTTTCATGAAGATCCACAAATTTTACATTATGGAAAAAAGGATACGGGAATTGAAATTCAACAAGGCATGACATTTACAATTGAGCCAATGATTAATGCTGGAAAACATGATGTGAAATTAAATAAAGTAGATGGATGGACTGTTACGACAAAAGATCACAGCTTATCAGCGCAATGGGAACATACGATGGGCGTAACTGAAAATGGCGTGGAAGTTTTTACGTTGCGTAGGGGTGAAAATATTTTTTAAGCTGCATCTTCTAGTTCAATGTGAACGCGTTGTCCCAACGATGCTGCAATATTTACTAAGGCATCAAGAGAAAATTTTGACATGCGTCCGCGCAATAAATCATTTACACGTGGCTGTGAAATATCGCAATGAGTTGCAGCTTGCGCTTGAGTCCATTTTTTTGATTCAATAATTTTTACGATTTGTCGCATTAACTCACATTTAGCCTGTAAATTTGCAGCTTCAATAGAGGAATCAGCAATTGCATCCCAAACATTTTTGTAAGATTTTTTTTTATTCATTAAATATTCCTCATTAATTCAGAAAATCTTTTTTTGGCCATATCAATATCCGATTGAGCTGTTTCATGTGTCTTTTTTTGAAATGCATGTAAAACATAAATCGCATTTTTAATTCGCGCCGTATAAATAACACGATACGTTCCAGATTCATCCCACACGCGAATTTCTTCTACACCTTTGCCAATGGATGTCATCGATTTGAAATCATCAGGTTGCTCACCTCGCTGAACCTTATCTAGCTGAAAACCGACATCTTGTCGCACTTCCTTGTTAAAAGCACATAACTTTTTATGAGAATCTCCCAAGAAATAAAGTGGTTTCATATAATTATATCCGTATTGATATAAAAGTCAATAATTAATTTTGTCTGAAAAACGAGAGGAATAATTATATTTTGAATAATTAAAAGTGCAATACCGTGTTTTTGAGCAGATTTGATTTAGGTAATGATTTGCTTCGCCGCATTTTGCGAAATCAAATATCCCCAATCTTTGGTTAAGCGTTTTATTTTAAATTGCAATATTTTTAATTCGCGTTGTTTCATTTTTAATAGCAGTTTATATTCTTCTCTTTTTATTTGTAAATCCGCTAATCCATTTTTTTTCAATTTTTGATACACTTCTTCAAGCAAATCCGTTTTAGATAACACCATCATAATTTTTTCATAAAGCTTTTGCGATACTGTTTTTGATTCATCACTTAATTGTTTTTTATCCATCATAATTTTATATTTTAGAATTTTTTGTTTGCTAATCTTTTTTAAATCTTTTGCTAAGCCCAAAAAAGCGAGTGTGCGAATTAACCATTTGGTTGGATCGAATTGATAAAAACGAATTGCATTGCGATATTCAAGTGGAAATTGATGATGAAAATTATGATAACCTTCGCCGAAAGTAAAAAGGGCTGTTATCCAATTATCACGCGCGGTGTGTCTATCCGAATAAGGTAATTTACCAAACCAATGACAAACAGAGTTCACAAAAAAAGTAGTGTGTTGCGAATAAGTAATGCGTAATGCGCCTGCAATAAATAATCCACCAATCCAATCGCCCCAACATAATGCAATCAATACCGGTAAAAAATATCCGATCACAATTGCAATCGGAAGATAAAATTTATTTTGAAAACGCACGAGCGGATCTTGCTGCAAATCTGTTACGTTAGAATAATCGCGTTTTTCAGTGTCTAATGTAAATAACCAACCAATATGTGCGTGCCAAAATCCACGCTTAACGCTATACAAATCTTTTTCTGTATCTGTGTGAAGATGATGATCACGATGATCTGTGCACCACTCTAACGCACTGCCTTCAAATGTCGCTGCGCCAAATAATAAAAAAAATAAACGTACAGGCCATGCTGCTTTATATGCTTTATGAGAAAGCAATCGATGATAACCTGCGGTAATACTTAATCCACCCAATGCCGCTAAAAATACTGCTAATACAACTGTTTTCCACACAATCATATGTAAAAAAGCAAGTGTGATTGTGCTAATAATCGCAACGGCGGGGTTAATCGTGAGAAATAAAGTATTCAGCCAATTTATTTTTTTCTGCTTTTTTAAAGAAGACATAACAATATTCCCGTGCGTGGGTAAGATGTGTCATTGTAATACGCTTCGACCCTTACAAATACTTATTTCTCTGTACGTTTCAAACGTATTGATATATTTCATGCGCAGTTTAATTGCGCACATGCTCCGGTCGAAAACCCATTCCAACCAAACGCGCAGGAATGCGCCGCAAAATTGGAAAACGATTTAATAATTTTAATGGCAGCGCAATTTTTGGATGCACAGGATTTCCTAACACACGATCAATCACGCGATTTTGCATCATGACTTGAAAACTTTGCATAATTTTTGTGGGCAACATTCTGCGTTGTTGAATTTGTAATAATGTTTTTTCTGTTAAATTATTTTTTTTGAATGCGGGAATTAAATAATTTGCTGCAGCAACCGCATCTTGAATTGCTAAATTAATTCCAACGCCACCCATCGGCGACATAGCATGCGCCGCATCACCAATACATAAAAATCCTGGTAAATACCATTTTGTTAAACGGTCAATTGTCACGGTCAGTAATTTAATTTGATCCCACGATTTTATTTCTTGCAAACGGTTTGCAAGCATAGGCACTAATTCTAATAAATCACGATGAAATGCATCTATTCCAGCTGCACGAATATGATCAAAATCACCTTTACGAATTAAATAGGCGCACTGCCAATAATCTACGCGATCAATCATCACCAACATTTTTCCCATGTCAATTTTACCAAATGATTGCTCATCCGTTTTATTGCGCGACACTCGAAACCACATTACATCCATCGGCGCACCAAAATCTTTTTTTGGTAATCCACTTTTTTCTCGTAAAATAGAATGACGTCCATCAGCAGCAACGACTAAATCAGCATAAATATCGATGCTTTCTGCGTTATTTTTTGCGTGCACACCAATTATTTTTTTATCATCATCAATAAAATCAGTTGCTTCAGTGTGCATGAGTAAATGAAAGTTTGGATATTGTTTTGCTTCACTCGCAATAAAATTTAAAAAATCCCACTGCGGAATAATCGCTATAAACGGAGCATGCACTTTTAAGTGAGAAATATCGGCGATTTGTAATGTATGTTCACCAATTTGAGCGGAAATTTTTTCTATTTTATTATGCGGTAATGTTAAAAATTTTTCTAATAAATTTAATTCGTGCAAAATTTCCATTGTTGAAGGATGAATGGTATCGCCACGAAAATCACGAAAAAAATCGGGGTGTTTTTCTAACACGGTGACATCAATGCCGGCACGCGCCAACATGAATCCTAACATCATTCCTGCGGGGCCACCGCCGGCGATGCAGCAGGTTGTTTTTGTCATGACATGTCCCTATGAAATTGCTCGTTCGTTGAAAATTTATTTTTTCGACAACACTTCCGCGACTTTTTTCCCAATATCCGCAGGTGATTTTGTTGTGTGGACACCCGCAGCTTCTAATGCTTTAAATTTTTCTGCTGCCGTTCCTTTTCCGCCTGCAATAATTGCACCAGCGTGTCCCATGCGACGACCTGGTGGCGCAGTTACACCTGCAATATAAGATACAACAGGTTTTTTCACATGATGTTTAATATATTCTGCTGCTTCTTCTTCACCTGATCCACCAATTTCACCGACCATCACAATAATTTCTGTTTGCGGATCTTTTTCAAATAATGCTAATACATCTATAAAACTCGTTCCAGCAATTGGATCACCACCAATTCCAACACATGTGCTTTGACCAAAACCTAATTCGGTTGTTTGATTTACCGCTTCATATGTTAATGTTCCTGAGCGTGAAACAATTCCAACGATTCCGGGTTGATGAATATTGCCCGGCATAATTCCAATTTTACACTCACCCGGTGTAATCACGCCGGGACAATTTGGTCCAATTAATCGCACATCTTTTCCTTTCATATATGCTTTAACTGCCATCATATCTAAAACAGGAACACCTTCAGTAATACAAATGACTAATTTAATTCCTGCATCAATTGCTTCAATAATAGAATCTTTGCAAAATGGTGCGGGAACAAAAATCATCGTTGCATCTGCTTTTGTTTTTTCGTACGCATCTTTTACGCTGTTAAAAACAGGTAAACCTAAATGTTTTTCGCCGCCTTTTCCGGGTGTGACGCCGCCAACTAATTTTGTGCCGTAATGCAAACATTGTTCGGAATGAAATGTCCCGTGTTTTCCAGTGAAACCTTGGGTGATGACTTTGGTGTTTTTGTTAATTAAAATGCTCATAATATCTCTCTAAAAAAACGTACTATTAAACTAAAATATAAATTAATAATTTGTCATTGTTAGTTGGGTTACTGCAAAACGCCCTTGTTCCGTGAGCTGCGCTCACTTCAACGCGGGCTTCTGTAACGATGCTCCGTTTATTTGCGAACCAGTTCCACAATTTTTTTCGCAGCTTCAGTAAATCCACTTGCTGGCGTAATATTTAATCCACTTTCCGCTAATTTTTTTGCGCCGAGTTCTGCATTATTTCCTTCTAAACGTGCAACCACTGGAACTTTGACGCCAACTTCTGCAACCGCTGCAATAATTCCTTCTGCAATCATATCGCAACGCACAATGCCGCCAAAAATATTAACCAAAATTCCTTTTACATTTTTATCTGATGTAATAATTTTAAATGCTTCAGTCACGCGCTCTTTTGTTGCGCCACCGCCAACATCTAAAAAGTTTGCAGGATTTCCACCGACTAATTTAATTAAATCCATTGTTGCCATTGCTAATCCTGCGCCGTTTACCATGCAACCAATATCACCATCCAACGGAACATAATTTAATTCCCATTGTTGCGCATGTGTTTCACGTGCATCTTCTTGTGAGTTATCACGTTGCGCGCGTAATTCAGCGTGACGGTAAAGTGCATTATCATCTAAATTAATTTTCGCATCTAAACAAATTAATTCATTTGTTTTTGTGACAACCAGCGGATTAATTTCCAATAAACTCATATCGTTTGCAACAAATGCATCGTACAAACCCATTACTAATTGTGTAAATGAACGCAAACTTTCTATTTGCAAACCTAATTTAAAAAATAATTCGCGACATTGAAAAGGTTGCAAACCCACAATCGGATCAACAACTACTTTTAAAATTTTCTCTGGCGTTTTGTGCGCGACTTCTTCAATTTCAACACCACCTTCTGTTGATGCCATAAAAACAATTGATTGTGTTGCGCGATCAACCACCGCACCTAAATATAATTCGCGTGCGATGTCAGATGGTTTTTCAATCCACAATTGATTTACCGGTTGACCTTTTTCATCGGTTTGAAAAGTAACTAAGCACGTGCCTAATAATTTTTGTGAAAATAAAACTGCTTCGTCAGCAGAATTTACTAATTTCACACCGCCCGCTTTTCCGCGACCGCCAGCATGCACTTGCGCTTTCACAACCCAACGATTTCCACCGATGCGTTGAATCGCTTCTTTCACATCTTCGGGATTAAATACCACTTCACCATCAGGAACAGCAACGCCGTATTTTCTTAATAAATTTTTTGCTTGGTATTCATGTAAATTCATACTGAAATGTCCGTTGTGATTAAAAACATTGCGCGAATGGTAAATTATTTTCACTCAATGGGCAACATTGAATCGCTTAATTAATCAATATAGACTGGTTGTGCGTGCATACTAAACAAGGATGTGATTATGAGCTTTATGGACAAAAGCGACATCAGAACTTTATTTTCACGTGCGATGTCAGCAATGTATCGCTCAGAAGTGCCGAAATATGGCACGCTTTTAGAAATTGTCGATGAAGTAAATAAAGATACGCTTAAGCATAATCCTGCATTAAAAAAATTACTGAATGAAACAGATAATTTAAATCGCATTAGCGAAGAACGACATGGCGCAATTCGATTGGGAAAACCAGAAGAATTATTCACGATGCGTAGATTATTTGCGGCGATGGACATGCATCCGGTTGGTTATTATGATTTGTCTGTTGCATTTATGCCTGTGCATTCTGCTGGTTTTCGTCCGATTGATAATGATGCATTGAAAAAAAATCCGTTTCGTATTTTCACTTCACTTTTGTGTGTTGATTTAATTAATGATGCAAAAGTGCAAGCAATTGTAAATCGCGTAATGTCAGCGCGAAATATTTTTAGTAAAAATGTAATGACCTTAATTGAATTACATGAAAAACAAAATGGATTAACAGAATCGCAAGCAAAAGATTTTGTGCATGAAATTGTGGAAATTTTTCGCTGGCATGATAAAGCAACTGTAACATTGGAAGATTATAATTTATTAGCGAGGGCACATCCGCTTGCTGCCGATATTGTTTCTTTTAAAGGTCCGCACATAAATCATTTAACACCGCGCACATTAGATATTGATCGCGTGCAAGCAATAATGCCGGAGCGAAATATTAATCCAAAAGCGGTGATTGAAGGACCGCCAAAACGTAACGTGCCAATTTTGTTACGACAAACTTCATTTAAAGCATTAGAAGAGCCTGTATTTTTTCCAACTGAAAATGGACAATATCAACCTGGAAAACATCGCGCACGATTTGGTGAAATTGAACAACGCGGAATTGCATTAACTGAAGCCGGCAGAAAATTATATGATGAATTAACAGAAAAAGTTCGCCAAAAAATTGTGCCCGCAGTTGATGGCAGCAATGCAGAAGAATATAACGACACATTACAAAAAATATTTTCTGATTTTCCGGATGATTTAGAAACGTTGCGAAAAAATAATTTTATTTATTTAGAGTATTATCCAACCGAAAAAGGATTAAGCACATCGTCTGATGTCTTAAAAAAATATAATACAGATGAATTAATTTCAGAAGGTTTTATTCATTTTACACCGATCACTTACGAAGATTTTTTACCCGTGAGCGCTGCTGGAATTTTCAGTTCTAATTTAGGAGAAAAAGAATCTGAGCGAATTAAATGTAAAAATGATCAAGCTGGTTTTGAAAAAGCATTGGGCAGAAAAACATTAAATTCATTTGAATTATATGCAAAGCAACAGCAGGATTCTCTACAAAAGACTTTAAAACGCCTGAAATTGTGACTCGCAAGTCACGTTATTACTCGTTCACACATTTCATTGCTTTTTGCTATTTTATCGACTATACTTGTGTCATACGATTTTATTATCGATCATGATCGAGAGGTTTTATGCAAACCGTAACCATTTCTCCAAAATTTCAAGTAGTGATTCCAAAAAGTATACGAGAAGCATTACATTTAATTCCGGGCGAACGCTTACAAGTTTTTATTTATCAAAAACGTCTTGAATTTATGTTAGTGCGTGATGTGAAAAAAATGCGTGGCGCTTTAAAGGGCATGAGCACAACATTAACACGCGAAAAAGATCGCTTATGAAAAATAATGTGGTTGATTCTTCTGGCTGGCTCGAATATTTTGCCGATACAAAAAATGCAAATTTTTTCGCACGCGCAATTGAAAATACGAAACAATTAATTGTACCTAGCATTTCAATATTAGAAGTATTTAAGCACGTTTTGCGCAATCGATCAGAAAAAGAAGCGTTCGAATGTGTTGAATGTATGCTGCACGGAAAAATTATCGAGCTCGATGTTGAAATTTCTTTGAATGCTGCAAAATTAGGCGTAACCCATCAATTACCACTTGCAGACAGCATTATTTATGCGACAGGTTTAGCGCATGCAGCAATTATCTGGACACAAGATGCAGATTTTAAAGGTTTGCCAAGCGTTAAATATATTGCTAAAGCTTAAACCCACAAATTTTTCGCGAGCATACAATGCACTTCTTTATCACCCGAATGATACGGCGCGATACGACAATCCATTGCAAGACTTGCTAACATGTAAACATCAACGGGCTGCATTTTTTTCAATGCAGAAATTTTATTAATCATCGCCATCGATGCAATTTTCATAGCTTCCATTAAATCTGTATTTTTTCCAACTGTTACATAATTAGTTGCCGTATCTTTTGACGGCAGCGGAAATGGTTTTGCATTTTTATTATTGGGAATAATGCAATATGTACCATTCAACCCATCCACCACTTCTGAAATCGGACAATTCCAAGAAGAAAATAATATTTTTTCCGCTTGTGATTTTGTTGCATGATCTTTATCCATAATTAATTTTATGCTTTGATCAATTGTAATTGATAATGCTTTATTAATATCTTTATCATATCCCATTGCAATCCACGCTGAATTCGTTTGAATGCGCGGCCAAGTTAACGGATGATTTTTTACAACATCAATTGTTAAACTTAATTCTGCAAATGCAGTTTCAATTGCCGTTAAATCAATTTCGCCATTACCTTGTCCTGCGTGCGAATCACCCGACCAAAGCAACGCGCCTTTTTGAAAAACAGGTAAATATAAAGTCGTGCCTTGTTTTAATTCACGCAAATCCATATTGCCACCAAATGGTCCTGGCGGACTCGAATTATATTTTCCTGGAATTTGTGGAGCAACTGCAATAATTCCCGGAAATGGTCCGAGCGGAATAACAATTCCCGGCGCAAATTGCATGGTCATATTTTTTAAATCTAAATAAAAATATTTTACAACGCTGTGTGTAAAAATATTTGGAAATAATCCTTTACCTGGAACAATATCATTCGACGCATAAGGTCGCGGAATAATTTTATTAATATGAATTTTTAAAACATCACCAGGTTCTGCGCCGTTTACATAAATCGGGCCAGTTAAAGTATGTGGTCCGCGATTCGGCACCTCATGACTCATTTTAATAATTTGATCGATGTTCGCGCCGCCGGGAACTACAGTATTATCTGAAGCTGCCATCGTTTCAATTACAACCGTATCGCCAGATTGAATATGTAAAACTGGCGGATGACTTGTATCAAAAAATCCCCATTGTGTTGTTGCAGGCGTTGCAGGCAAAACATAAGTATGATTTTTTTGATCGGCTGTTTTTTTAGGTGCGCGCATGCTAGTTTGATCTGGCGCGGTTGAAAGATATGGCAAACAATTTTTTGTTACGCTTTCTGCAAATGCTGAATGCGCGATGATTGTGCTAGTAAGTGTTGCGCTAAATAAAATAATACATTGGCGTTTAAATGACATTGGCTTCGTCCTTGAAGTGATGGTCTTGCAATCTAATATATCTGAAGTCAGCTTAGGCTGCCACATATCAAAGTCGATAACTGTCAAAAAATGTGATACATTCCATGTCCCGTTTTTAACAAGGAATGTATCATGCCATATCAAAATTTAAATGCATTAGATAAAGCAGCAAATGAATTATCAGAAATTTTAAAAAGATTATCAGCACATAATGTTTTTGATGACACTGTAAAAAATAATCTTGCTGTCTTAAAAACACAATTAGAAAATGAAGGAAATAATTTTACAGCGGAAGATTATTTCAAAAGCGATTCTGTCAAAGATGCAATAAACATAATTAAATCACCCAATCAACATTTTTTATCTGCATTATTAAATACATTTCATTTATGGCGCAATGAACCACACACCTTTTCTATTTATGAAAAAATTTTTGTAGCGCTCAGTGCAATTACATTATTAGCAGGCGCTATTTTATCTTACGAAGTTTTTGTTTTATTTTTTGATGGTAAACCACGTCTCGATGAAACTGGAGATACAATCGCGAGCTATTGCACCACAGGTTTAAATTCGCAAGTATTCAGTATTTGCGATTCACTGCAAAATAATACAAGAGCTATTTTTAGTATGAATAAAAGGGATCCAATGCCCTTGTGTATTGAATCAACAAATATTTCGTCACGCTTTCCAATTGATCGCATTCCTAGTTGGCTTTATCCATTTGCATGGTTCATCGGTTTTACCTGTGAAAAAAGTTCTGAAACTCTTAAGATGATGGGTCATGTTCTTGCAAGATCAATAAATCATGTGCAAGCAACACAAGGTATTTTTCCAGTAACAGAATCAACTTGCGCTACTCCACTTTTTGATAATCTAACGATCGAAGCATTTTTTATTAAATTTTGCATTTATATTGCAGAAGGTCGGGACAGTCCTGTTATTAATCCGCAAACAAATAATCCATACGGTTATTCTGATGGATTCAAACGACCCGGAAAAGATTTTGAAGGTTACGCTTATGGATTTGCAGATGTTTATGCTGGTTTGATGGCGCTTGCACTTATTGCAATGTCAGTTTTGCAGTGTAAAAAAGCGATGTTTAAATGGCAAGCATCTTCCGAGAAACGCGAAGTCGCATCAGATATTAACGCAGCATGTCGTTTATTTGAAAAATATGGAAATATTGAAATAACAGGTGGGCGAGAAACTTTGCAACATCGCAGATAATTAAATCAAGCGTCAATTTTAAAACACTTGACGCTTTTTTACTCACATAACACTAAGCTTATTAATAATTTTTCATAGCGGAAACTTTAAATCGTCGACAGCGACTTCTTATTCACACCTGCTGTGGATAACTCTGTGAGTAATATGTAAAAACACCACCCAAATTACTGTAGTATCGAAAAAGTTGTTAGAATGCCTATTTTTTATTCATAACTTAAATTAAATAAAATCAATGGGTTACATAATTTGTATTGGAAATAATCAATCCAAAAAATCAGGGGATAAATTTGACCAATTTTGTGTAAATAAGTCTGTGAGAAATCACCGTTTAGTATTAAAATTCATTGTTTGTTGCAAGGAACGCGAGCGTGTCAAATATATTGTTCAAAAAAATAACTCAACAAAATACAATTGTGTTAACCGCAAACAGTCGTTTGGCTCGTCATTTACAATCAAACTTTGATCAATATCAACAATCACAAAAATTAATTGCTTGGGAAACGCCGCAAATTTTGCCGCTGCAAAGTTGGCTGGAATTACAATTTTATAAAACAAATAAAAAAGATCAATTGCTGCTCACCGATTTTCAAGAGGAATGTATTTGGCAAGAAATTATCTCCGCGAGTAAATTGGATGTGCTGCAACCGACACAATTGGTGAAATTGGTAAAACAAGCTTGTGACATTTTAATGCAATGGAATATTACGCTTGATATTTTGCAACCCTTTTCAGAGCAAAACGAAGTGCGCTGCTTAATCGAATGGATTTCACAATTTCGTCAATATTGTTTTGAAAAAAATTGGATAACGCGCGCAGAATTGCCACAATTATTACAAACACAAACATTAACATTACCTAAAAAAATAATATTAATTGGATTTGATGATTTAAATCCTGTGCTAAAATCATTATTTGAAATAATTGAAAAAGATATTTCGATTGAAACTGAATTTCTGACTAAAAATAATATTTATAAAAAACAAATTATTTTAAAAAACACAGATGAAGAAATAAAAACTGCTGCAAAATGGCTGAAAATGCAATGGGAAAAAAATCCCGATAAAAAATTCGGTTGCGTTATTCCTGATTTAGAAAAAATGCGCACAAAAGTACAGCGAATTTTTTTAGAATATTTTGCAATTGAACAAATTAATTTATCGGCGGGTATTGCGCTTAGCAAACACAATATGATTTACACTGCATTGACTGCCTTGAAATGGTGCTATACCGATTTACCCATTCAAGAAGTATCAGCATTATTGCAATCGCCCTATTTAGCTTTAAATGAAAATGAAAAAAATGCAGGCGCACAAATTGATGCGCTGCTGCGCGAAAAAAATAAAATGCAAATTAGTATTGCCGATGTTTATTCCGTCATTCCAAAAATTCAATCTCGCTATCCTGAAATAACTTTATTGTCACGACTGCGCGCATTAATTAATTACTATCATGAAAAAAAATCAGTAGAATTATTACCGTCAACTTGGGCGCAACATTTTATTTGTGCGCTAAAAATAATAGAATGGCCAGCGCATCACACACAAAATAGCGCTGAGTTTCAAGTGTTGGAACGTTTTAAAAAAGTTATGCATTCATTTTCACAGCTTGATTTTATTTATCCAACATTAAAATATAAACGCGCATTACAATTATTAAATTCAATGACACAACAAACTTTATTTCAAGCAAAAAGTCATGATGAACCGATTCAGATTATGGGCGCGTTAGAAGCAAGTGGAATTTTGTTTGATTCGTTGTGGGTGATGGGATTGCATGACGGCGCGTGGCCTGCTGCATCAAAACCACACCCTTTAATTCCTTATGCAATTCAGCAACAGCATAATATGCCGCACGCAACTGCAAAACGTGAATTGCAATTTTGTCAACATATGACAAAACGTTTAGAAAACGCTGCAAAACAGGTTATTTTTAGCTCGCCCGCATCAGAAGGCGATCAGCAATTTTTTCCGTCGCGATTAATTCAAGAAATTGCAGTAATAAAATATTCTGAATTATTATTATCAAATGAATTATCAATTGCAGAAAAAATATTTCAACATAAAAGAATAGAATCCTGTGAAGATAATGTTGCACCGATTATTTCTGATTTTACCAATATTCACGGTGGCAGCAATATTTTAAAATTACAAGCGCTCTGCCCTTTTCGTGCGTTTGCAACGATTCGCTTAAAAGCAACAGCGCTCAATCAGCCGGTAATTGGTATCACGCCGATTACAAAAGGAATTTTAGTACATGATGTTTTACATAAAATATGGGGTGAGATAAATGATCATCAGTTATTGAATGCATTGACGGATGAATCATTAACGGAATTAATTCAAAGCAATATTGAAAAAACTTTTACTGAAAAAGATTATCAAACGCATCAACCACACAATCATTATTTTTTTTCATTAGAAAAAAAACGATTATTAATATTAATTAAAAACTGGTTGACGTTAGAAAAATCTCGTCCGTATTTTCGCGTGCAAGAACGTGAAACTGAATGCAACATTCAAATAAAAAATTTACCTATTAAAATTCGCCTAGATCGCATTGATCAATTGAGTGATGGATCATTATTTTTAATCGATTATAAAACAGGATTAAATAATATTAATGGATGGTTTCAAGAAAGATTAACCGATCCACAATTGCCATTATATGCTGTTTTTCAAGCGAATTCGCAAGTATCATTTTCTGGAATTGGTTTTGCACAAGTAAAAACAGGTGAAATGAAATTGCGCGGCGTGATTCACGAAAAACATTTATATGCTGAAAATAAAACACTTGGGTTAATACCGGTAAATAAAATAAAAAGTGAAATTAATTTTTCTTGGGATATATTAACAGACCAATGGAAAAAAAGTTTGGAAACATTGGCTGATGATTTTTGCAATGGAATTGCAAATGTTGATCCGATGGATGAAACAATTTGTAAAACTTGTGATCTAAAACCAATTTGTAGGTATGTACAATGCTAACAGCAATTCAGGATTTACATATCCGTCAACGAGCGCTTGATCCGCAAAAATCTTTTATCGTGCAAGCACCTGCAGGATCAGGAAAAACAGAAATATTAACGCAACGTTATTTGGTTCTATTATCACACGCGCAAAAAGCACCTGAAGAAATTATTGCAATTACTTTTACACGAAAAGCAGCGGCAGAAATGCGTGCGCGCATTATTCATGCGCTAGAATTTTCAAATGAAAACGAACCTGATCAAAGCGATTATCGTCATATCACCTGGAAACTTGCAAAAAATGTTTTAAAAAAAGATAAAGAATTAAAGTGGGATTTATTGCAAAATCCAAATCGTTTACGCATTTTAACAATCGATGCTTTATCTGCTTTTTTATGCAGGCAAACTCCGATGTTAACCAATTTTGGTGGAACGCCGGCAATTTGTGAAAACGCGGATGAGTTTTATCAATTAGCAGCGCAACGTGTCCTAACTGATTCAAATAATAATCTTGATCATTTATTATTACATCTTGATAACAATGTAGAAAATGTTCAGAAATTATTAGCTGATTTACTGGCGCATCGCGATCAATGGTTGCCGCATATTTTATTTTGCTATAAAAATCAATCAGAGCTACGCACATTATTAGAAAATAATTTAAAAAATATTGTTGAGGAAAAATTACATTCTGCCGCAAAAAATATGCCTGAACATTTAAAACAATTATTGGTTTTATTAGCGCGGCATGCTGGACATTATTTTCAAGAAAATAATCCAGAACATGTTTTAGCAGCTTGTGCAGATTTTTCTTTTGAATTAAATCCACCTTGCGAAAAATTTTACAGTTGGTTTGGTTTAGCGAATTTATTGTTAACGCAAAAAAATGAATGGCGAAAAACGATTGATATTAAAAGTGGGTTTGGACCAAAAGATGAAAATAAAACTTTGTTGTTGAGTGTATTGACTGAATTAGTTGAGCATGAGGCATTTAAGGAAAGTTTATGCGACATTATTTCATTGCCACCGATTACTTATACGGACTTACAATGGAAAACCCTAAATTCACTTAACCAAATTTTACCTTTACTCGCCGCACAATTAACACTTGTTTTTCAGGAAAAAAATCAAATTGATTTTATTGAATTAAATTTAGCGGCGTTAAAAGCGTTGGGGAATGAAGATACGCCAACCGATTTAGCATTATATTTAGATTTTCAAATTCGCCATTTATTAATTGATGAATTTCAAGATACATCCGTGACACATTTACATTTATTAGAAAAAATAATTGTGGGTTGGGAAAAAAATGATGGTAGAACATTATTTGTTGTCGGCGATCCGATGCAATCGATTTACCGTTTTCGAAATGCTGAAGTGGGATTATTTTTGCGTGCTCAACAACATGGAATTGGAAGTGTTGAGCTTGAGTCACTCACTTTAACCATGAATTTTCGCTCTCAATATAATTTGGTAGAATGGTTTAACAATACTTTTCAAATTATTTTTCCAACTGTTTCAGATATTGCAACTGGTCGCGTGCCATACACAAAAGCAATTGCTGCAAAATCCGCGATCGAAAATAACAACGTACATTTTTATCCCATTATTTCTGATGATGAAAATGATGAAGCAAAATTACTGATTGAAAAAATAAAAATGCTGCGCGAAAAAAATTATGATGAAACAATTGCAATTTTAGTGCGATCACGCGCGCAATTAATTCCAATTATTTATTGTTTACAAGAAGAAAAATTATCTTTTCGTGCGATCGATATTGAACCACTTGCAAATCGCCCTGAAATTCGTGATTTATTATCACTCACACGCGCCCTACTTCATCGCGCTGACCGTATCGCTTGGCTTGCAATTTTGCGCGCGCCGTTTTGTGGATTGAAATTAAATGATTTAGCTATTATTGCAGAAGCTTTTTCTGAAAAGATAATTTATGAAGCGATTCATAATGTAGAAAATATTTCAGCATTATCTCAGGATGGAAAAAATCGCGTGACTTATTTAAAAAATATTTTAGAAAAGACCTTTAGTGAGCAATATCAACTATCATTTCCGCTTTGGATTGAAAAATCTTGGTTAAATTTGCAAGGTCCAGCATGTTTATCTTCAGAAACAGAATTAAATTATACGCGCGCTTATTTCGATTTGCTTGAGAAAATGGATCAAGAATCATCTGTTATTTCTACTGAATATTTAATTGAACAATGCGAAAAATTATTTGCTAATTCAGATAATACTGAAAGTACAACAATTCAAATTATGACAATCCATAAATCAAAAGGTTTGGAATTTGATCATGTTTTTATTCCAGGATTGCAGCGACAAACTCCGCATGACAATCAAAAATTAATTCGGTGGTTGGATAGGCCGAATGAATTAGGCGGTAATGATTTATTGTTAGCGCCAATTAAATCTGCTGAAACGCAATCAGACTCTATTTATGATTATTTAAAATTAATTGAAAATCAAAAACAAGATGCAGAAATTACACGTTTATTATATGTTGCAGCAACACGTGCGAAAAAAAGTTTGCATTTATTTGCAAGTGTAGGCGTGGGTGTCGGTGTAAATACCTTCTTGGGAAAATTATCACCGCTTTATAAAGATATTTTGGCGACACATGCTGCAAAAAAAAATGAGGCTGAGAAAAAAATGGTAGAAAAAAAATCCCCGTTATTTTTACGCCTCATAAATCAAAATAATATTTTATCTGAAAAAAAATTCGCGGAAGAAAAACCGGTAAAAATAGATATTCGTTTACATTCACAACAATCTAGAATTATTGGCACAGCAATTCATAACGTTTTTCAAACGATATCGGAAACTGGAACAAAATCTTCTATATCGCAAAGTCATTTAATTTCTTTAGGATTACTACAACACGAAATTCCAGATGCGATGGAAAAAATTAATATTGCAATTCAAAATATATTATCAGATGAACGTGGGCAATGGATTTTATTGAATGCACATCATGATGCGCATTCTGAATGGGCGCTCACATTTAAAAATGAAAATGAAATTCAACATGTGATTATTGATCGCGCTTTTATTGATAAAAAAAATAATACGCGCTGGATTATTGATTATAAAACATCAATGCCAAAGGAAAATGAATCACAAAATGATTTTTTAAAACGTGAAAAAGAAAATTATGAAACGCAATTAAATCATTATGCAAATATTATTTCACAAACGCAAAGCAATCCAATTAAACTTGGACTTTATTTTCCGATGTGTTGTGGATGGGTTGAGTGGGATTATAGCGAAACATTAATTCCAGCCAGTGTATCAATTTGACCATCGCTATATTGATTACTTTGCGCATCTGCTACATACATCGTATCAATTCGAAATGCAAAATTTTGGGAACATTGCATTAAAAATTCAAGACCGACAGCAGGATCTAATTTAGTGCTGTCATTAAACGTAAAAGCAGCGCTATTTGCAACTGTTGCTGATGTTGTAAATTGAGATAATTGTGCACCTAATTTTCCTAACACTTGAAATTGATCATCAGGATTAAAGGCGATTCCCATATCAAGTAATAATCCACTCATTTTTACTGACGTAGTTGTTGCTATACCACCGATGTCTCCATTTTTATTTGCAGTGAATTGCTGAATATAAGCGGCTTCAAAATTAATATATTTCGACATTTCTCTTCCAGCGCCAACTTCAATATTACTAGCAGAATTAGAAAAGAGACTATTCGGATCGAAAGAATATGTCACATTTGTGATTGGGTTATATATCGAGCTCGTTGTGCTATTTAGCAAACGATACGTATAAACATAACCGCCAAAAAAATAAACTGCATGGCCATTGCGCGTGTAATTTGTCCCATCATTCACTTGAAAATTGGGTTGCACACTATAATCGCTGTAGCCGCTCGTATCTTCTTTGTTATAATCAAACCCACCAGCAAAAGTATTTATTGCAACAATAGAAAGTAAAAAAAATGTTGGAATTTGAATAATACGCCGCACGGAATGTCTCCTGAAAATGTGAATGACTCTATCGTTGAAACATTATAACGTTGTAGAATCCAGATGCGAAGAAAAAATATTGTATAAATTTTGAGCAAATCAAATTATGCCAACCGACATTTCACATAAATTAGTAATCGCCATTTCATCACGCGCGTTATTTGATTTGGATGAAAGCAATGCGATATTTGAAAATGAAGGTGTTGCAAAATATGCGGCATATCAAATCAAACATGAAAATGAAATTTTAAAACCTGGCGTTGCATTTTCACTCGTTGAAAAATTATTAAAATTAAATGCGCACGGCGATTTAGTTGAAATTATTTTATTATCGCGCAATAGCGCTGATACTGGTTTGCGTATTTTTAATAGCATTGCACATTACCAGTTAAATATTACACGTGCAGCATTTACAAGCGGTGAAAGCCCCTATCAATATGTTCAAGCATTTGGTTCACATTTATTTTTATCAGCCAATCCTGATGATGTTAAAAATGCTTTAAATGCAGGCTGCGCAGCTGCAACTATTTTAGCATCCACAACAAAGCGAACTGATTCTCACGAATTAAAAATTGCATTTGATGGTGATGCAGTTTTATTTTCAAATGAATCAGAAAAAATATTTCAGCGTGATGGTATCGATGCATTTACCAAAAATGAAGTGAATGATGCAAAAAATCCATTGCCAGGCGGACCATTTAAAGGATTTTTAAAAGCATTGCAGTTATTACAAAAAAAATTTTCTGGGCAAGATTGTCCTGTGCGCACTGCGTTAGTCACTGCACGTCAAGCGCCAACACATGAACGCGTTATTCGCACATTACGCGAATGGGATATTCGAATTGATGAAGCATTATTTTTAGGTGGATTGCCGAAGGGTGTTTTTTTAAAAGCATTTCATGCGGATATTTTTTTTGATGATCAACAAATACATTGCGATTCCGCTGCAAAACATGTGACAACGGCGCATGTGCCGAATTCATAATATGGCTGTACAGATATATTATTACAATATAGCTATACAGCTATATATTGACAATATAGCTATAGAGCTATATACTAAGCTAGTGTCTCACAATCAACACATGGTGCATTATGGAGCAACTCGTTTATTCTTCCAAATCATTGGGTAATGCGATTAAGCGTCAACGTAAAACAAAAAAATTAACACAAAAAAATGCGGGCGGCGCTTTTAAAATAGATCAGAGCACTCTATCTGACATTGAGCAGGGTGCTGAAGGAACTCGACTATCCACTTTGTTTCGCATACTCGCCGCACTGGATTTAGAAATGATCATTTGCAGCAAAGACAATACTCGTCATCAAGATAAAGAGAGTTGGTAAATGTCACAAAAACGATTATCGCAAGAATTATATTTATATTTAAACGGTATTCGCGTAGGAATATTATTGCGTGAATCAACTGGACAAATGAGATTTACCTACGACTCAGAATGGCTAAACTTTAAAAATACTCGCCCAATCAGTTTGTCACTACCACTCACGGAAACGCCTTATTTAGGGCATATTGTTGATTCTTTTTTTGATAATTTATTGCCGGATAATGACAATATTCGCAAACGCATTCAAACACGTTTTGGCTCATCCAGCGCACAATGTTTTGATTTATTATCTTACATCGGCGCAGATTGTGTTGGTGCATTACAATTATTACAAAATACAAATGTCACTAACATTAAGAAAATTCAATCAATGCCGCTTAAAAATCATGAAATTGCGACATTGCTAAAACATTATCAAACTGCACCATTAGGAATGGATCGTCACTCTGATTTTCGTATTTCAATTGCAGGTGCGCAGGAAAAAACAGCTTTATTGTGGCATGAAAAAAAATGGCAATTACCGCACACAACCACACCAACTAGTCATATTATTAAATTAACGCCATTCTCAACTTTCCGCCTTCACCAACAAATCAAATTGAAGCGGTGGATTGCCAAGTTGTTTGTTAATGAAAATGCAAACTGTG